>Ga0102815_10000575_pt1 | contig 24221 bp, 42 predicted proteins | sample ColrivemetaGS759_FD_79113 | JGI IMG/M metagenome (GOLD analysis project Ga0102815, IMG submission 79113) | Estuarine microbial communities from the Columbia River estuary - Ebb tide ETM metaG S.759 | ecosystem: Environmental > Aquatic > Marine > Intertidal zone > Estuary | place: USA: Columbia... | reverse complement strand
GCTCAAAACTCACATGAACATTTCTCAACGACAGACGAACTTACTATGTTTTGGATAGATGGGAAAAATATACTTGATTTTATTACTAAGAAAAGAAGAGCATACTTTGGTACTAAGGGAGTTTATTTAGCCGGTATAGAGACGCTCTTATACCAAGAGCTACGCCCTGGAGTGATGTTTAAAGGCTTTATAGATTTAGTATTCTATGATGAGAGAGTTGATAGATGGAAAATTGTTGATATCAAAACATCTACCTCAGGATGGAACGCTTATGCTAAAAAAGACGATAAGAAATTAGCACAGATACTTCTGTATAAGCAGTTCTTTAGTAAGCAGTTTGATATTCCTATTGATAAAATTGATGTAGAATACTTTATTGTAAAGAGGAGAGTTCCTGTTGAAGCTGAATTTGCAGCTATGCAAAGAAGAGTTCAAGAATTTAGTCCAACAGCAGGACCAAGGAAAGTAAAACAAGCAGTAGGCTTGATGGAGCATTTTGTAGAAAATGCAGTTAGTATGAATGGAGAGTATATAGATAAAGAGTACCCAACCCAGCCTTCTAAGGATAGCTGCAGGTTTTGTGCCTTTAAGGAGATGAGGATTTGTCCTGATGCTGTTTTATAAACTTAAGCTATTTATATATAAATATATATTACAAAGATAATTAGTTATGAGAAAAAATGAAAAGTTGACTTCAGTCAAAATTACTCAACCTCTATTCGATCAATTTAAAATGAGCTGCTTGCAGCATAATTTTTCTTTTAAAAAGCTTGCCGATCGTGCAATTTTTCTTTATCTTACTGATGAAGAGTTTAGAAAACAAATACATAATCAAAATAATATTTTAATTGACAAAGTAAATGAAAAATAAATTAGGTTACATACCAAAAGGAGAGCGTAAAAAAATACTACTACTCTGTGATGATATCAGAATGCATTCAGGAATTGCAACTATGGCAAGAGAATTTGTAATAGGTTCAGCTCACCATTTTAATTGGTTTCAATTAGCAGCAGCAGTTAAACATGAAAAGACAGAGAGCGTTTTAGACTTATCAGAAGAAGTAAATAAGCAGTTAGGTATCGAAGATAGTAACGTTAGGTTAAAACCTAATAATGGGTACGGAGATGCTGCTACTGTACGTGCTTTAATTGCCAAAGAGAAACCAGATGCAATATTTATATTTACTGATCCAAGATACTGGACATGGTTATTTGAGATAGAGAGAGAAATCAGAAGTAATATACCAATAGTTTGGTTAAACATATGGGATGATCTACCTGCTCCAATGTACAATAAACAGTACTACAATTCAGTAGATGCTTTACTTGCTATCTCTAAACAAACTAAAGTTATTAATGAATTAGTTTTACAGGACGAGTATAAGAATAAAGTATCAGAATATGTACCGCATGGCATTAACACGGACCAGTTTAAACCTCTAGATAAAGAGAGTAAAGAGTACCTTGAATTTAAGAAGCAAGTCTTTATGGATAAAGATTACGACTTCGTAGTATTCTATAATTCTAGAAACATACATCGTAAAAGACCAGGTGATGTTATACTATCATATAGACTATTCTGTGATAAAATAGGTAAAGAAGCAGCCTCAAGATGTGCGTTAGTCATGCATACGCAACCTAAAGATCAACATGGAACAGATCTTCATGCAGTAAAAGAAGCATTATGTGATCCTTCTTACGTCAACGTATTATTTTCAACTACTAAACTAACCCCAGCACAGATGAATGGGCTATATAATTTAGCAGACGTAACAATGTTAATTTCATCTAACGAAGGATGGGGATTATCGCTGACTGAATCGTTAGTTGCTGGTACTATGATTATAGGAGCAGTATCTGGAGGTATGCAAGATCAGATGAGATTTGAAAACGAAAAAGGAGAATGGTTAGACCTAACACCGGAATTACCTTCTAACCATAGAGGTACATATAAGAAGCATGGAGAATGGGTAGTACCTGTATTCCCTACTAATATAGCATTAGCTGGTTCAGTTCCAACCCCTTATATCTTTGACGATAGAGTATCATCAGAAGATGTAGCAGATGCACTGTTGGAGGTTTATAACATACCTTTAAAAGAAAGAATAGCAAGAGGTGAATCAGGTAGGAAATGGGCTTCTTCAGACGAAGCAGGATTAACCGGAAAGCATATGAGTGAATCTATTATTAAATATGTTAATAAAACTATTGATAATTTTACCCCTCGACCAGCATTTGACTTACTTAAAGTAGATGCAAGACCAACTAAATACGTAGAACATAAATTAACAGGATATTAATATGAGTAAGAGAAATTGTGTAGTAAGCTGCCCTGCAGATACATATTCAGGTTACGGAGCTAGAAGTAGAGACTTTGTTAAAGCATTAATCAAATCAAAACCAGATTGGGATGTAAAAATTCTTTCTCAAAGATGGGGTAATACAAGGTTTGGTTATTTAAAAGATCATAAAGAAGACGACCTTAGTAGTAGGATAATCCCCGGATTAGATACTAAACCAGACGTATGGGTGCAGATTACAATTCCTAATGAATTCCAAGCAGTAGGTAATTATAATATAGGAGTTACAGCTGCTGTAGAAACAAACTTAATGCATCATTCATGGGTAGAGGGAGTTAATAGAATGAATCTTATCTTAGCTTCTTCTAAACATTCAAGAGATGTTATCAAATCAACTCAATTTGAGGGTAGAGATAAGCATACTAATCAAGTTGTTAAGGTTGTAAAAGCAGAAACTCCAGTTGAAGTATTATTTGAAGGAGTAGATATAGATAAATACGACCCTAAGCATTCTGTTAAGAGTGATGTTACTACTTCTTTAGATTCTATTAAAGAGTCTTTCTGCTACCTTTTAGTTGGCCATTGGATGCAAGGTGATTTTGGACAGGATAGAAAAAATGTAGGTTATACAATAAAATCTTTTTTAGAGCATTTTAAAACTAAACAAAATCCTCCTGCTTTAATTTTAAAATGTCATACTGCTACTACGTCTATAATGGATAGAGAAAAAGTATTAGATAAAATTGATAGTATTAGAAAAACAGTTAAAGGAAGTAGAATTCCTAACATATACTTAATGCACGGAGAAATCTCAGATGAACAGATAAATGAACTGTATAATCATCCTAAGGTAAAGGTTATGGTTAGCCACACTAAAGGTGAAGGATTTGGAAGACCGTTGTTAGAGTTTACTACTACTGGAAAACCAATTATTGCATCAGGATGGTCAGGTCATACGGACTTTTTAGACCCTGAGCTTAGTACATTAATAGGAGGTACATTAACAAACGTACATCCATCAGCAGCAGTAAAGGATTTAATCTTACCTGAATCTAGTTGGTTTACTCCTAACGATTCAGATGTCTCTAAAGCGTATAAAGAGACCTTCAAGAGGTATAAGAATAAAATTGTAGATGCTAAGAAGCTTAAACGTAGAACTTTACAGAATTTTACATATGACCATATGGTAGTAGAATTAGAAAACATATTAAAGAAGCATGTTGTTAATATGCCACAGCAAATTAACCTAACACTTCCTAAATTAGAATTACCTAAATTACAAAAAATAGATGGATAAAGATAAATTAGTAGACGGACCCTTCGGAAGCAATGCATGCTACGAACGAACTATTGTAGACGGAAATACAAATGATACTGTAACAACTTGGCTTTGCTTTGGTAGTGGCTATACATCATCAACCTTAATGGAGAAAGATAGTCCAGCAGTTAAAAATGCTATTGAATCATCACCGGAGTTGTACAGAGATTTAATGCATGAAGATGAAAATAAGAGAGTCTGGCTACCAGCTACAATAACTCTTCCCGGTAAAGGAATGGTGTTTATTGACGGTACATCTAAAGATAATTGGAGCTGGACAGCAGTAGATTCGATTGATATAACTGAGGAGGATAGAAAGGTAGGTAACTATCCGGAAAACCAAACAGTTAGAATGGATATGAAAAAGAAAAGAATCTACGCTAAGACGGATTTTATGGATGCTTTAGAATCTATTGGATTCTTTAATATGCCTTTAGAATAGTATAGAATATGAAAATAAGTTATGCAATAACAGTCTGTAACGAATACGAAGAGATTCAAAAGTTAATATCTACTCTGATGTTAAATACAAATGGAGAAGATGAGGTGATAGTCCTATTTGATAAAAAAGCTGGAACAGCAGAAGTATGGGAATACCTAGTAGGCCTTCAAAGCCAAGACCTAATTAAAGCATACCCTAAAACTTTTAAAGGTCACTTTGGTGACTGGAAAAATTACTTATCAAGTCTATGTACAGGTGACTTTATATTTCAAATAGATGCTGATGAGTTCCCTAATGAACATTTATTAGAAACTCTACCGTACATATTAGAGCAAAATAAAACTGCCGATGTTATTTTAGTACCGAGAGTAAACACAGTAGAAGGTTTAACTCAAGAGCATATAGCAAAATGGAGATGGAATGTTAATGAAAAAGATTGGGTTAATTGGCCTGACTACCAATGGAGGATTTATAAAAATGATCCTTCTATAAAGTGGATTAATAAAGTTCATGAACGTTTAGATGGATTTGAACAGTATGCTGCTCTCCCTTCAGAAGAAAGTTACGCTTTATACCACCCTAAAGGTATTGAAAGACAGGAAAAACAGAATAATTATTACGATACATTATGATAAACAAATTAAAAAAACTTTGGAACTATCTAACTTGGTTAGAAGAACAACGAATGAAAGCTGCAATCAAATGCGGAAGTGCAGGACCTTTATTATGATAAACCTATTTATAAACAAAGATGTATAAACGCAGCAAATCAACTAAATCAAAATCTAAGTCTAATAAAAAGACTGAGAAAGGCCCTATGTCTTATTTTGAAGCTCTTTCTTCTGTAAATAATGTAAAGGGTACATTTATAGAATTAGGATTTGGAAAAGGAATAAATCTCAAGGAGTTTATTTCCTATATGAATAACGAAATTATTACCAAGAGAGATATCTGGCTATATGATTCATTTGAAGGATATAATAATCCAGCAGAAGAAGATGGTGACACGTTTGTTAAGGGTGGACACAAAAGACCTTTCGGCCCTGCTATGGATATACGTCATACAATTAAAACTAATGTAACAGTAGTAAAAGGTTATGTTGAAGATACATTTGGCGGTTCTTATTTATCTGATCAACCTATAGCAATTGCACATATGGATTTGGTTAGTTACTCAAGTACTCTTTTCTCTCTAAACAGAATACATAGTAAACTAGCAATAAAAGGAATTGCCGTTATATCAGGATATAAAGATTATGCAGGAGTTAAACTAGCGTTAGATAAATTCCTAAGAGATAATAAAGCAGATTATAAAGTGATATCAAAAGATAACATTGCAGTAATAAAAAGGACAGAACAAAAGACTATAAAAGGTTTCATAAAGAGGACAATTACCCCAAGGTATTAGTTGCTTCTTAAATTAGTTTTTCTTATATTAAAATATGGTTATATACGTAGACATCGACGATACAATTGCTGATTATGATATTAATGACAGTAAAACTGACTATCATAAAGCTCGTCCAATTTCAATTAATATTGATAAAATAAATAAACTTTACGATGAAGGTAATAGAATAGTATACTATACTGCTAGAGCTTCAGTTAATAAAGAAAAGAGAGAAGAGTTTACTACTCTAACAAAAAAGCAACTTACATTATGGGGTGCTAAACACCATGAACTTAGCGTAGGAGACAAACCTGCGTATGATTTACTTATATGTGATAAAACAAAAAGAATAGAAGAGTTATGAAGAAAACGTACATTATTGGAGAGATAGGAATCAATCATCAAGGAGATTTAAAAATAGCTAAAAGGTTGATTGATATTGCTGCTGCTGCTGGATGCGATGCAGTTAAATTTCAAAAGAGGAATCCTGATATTTGTGTTCCAGAAGCACAAAAGAGTAAACCTAGAAGTTGGCAAGGAGAAGATATGACTTACTTAGAGTATAAGTATAAGGTGGAGTTCGGTAAAGAAGAATATGATGAAATAGATCGATACTGTAAAGAGCAAGGAATTGCCTGGTCAGCATCTCCATGGGATTTAGATTCTGTTGAGTTTCTAACCCAATATGATATTCCTTTTATCAAATTACCATCAGCATCATTAACAGACGATAATTTACTATCGGCATGTATAGAGAAATTTCCTAAGGTAATCTTCTCAACAGGTATGTCTACCGAAGAAGAGATAGATCATGCAGTAGAGGTATTAAGACACGCTCAACTACACTATAAGAAGAAGCACCCAATTGGATTACTTCATTGTAATTCTACTTATCCTGCACCGGTTAATGAGTTAAACCTTTCTGCTATTAAGACTCTGAAGGAGAAATATCCAGACTTTATTATTGGATACTCAGGTCATGAAATGCTATTAGGTACGACAGTTGCTTCAGTATTACTAGGAGCAGAAATTATTGAAAGGCATATAACTTTAGATAGAAATATGGAAGGATCAGATCATAGTGCTTCAGTTACTCCTCATGGTTTATTTAAATTAGTATCTGGTATTAGAGAGCTAGAACAAGCATATGGAGATGGTATAATTCAAGTAACGGAATCTGAAAAGCCTGTGAGGGAGAAACTAAGAGGCTAATGAAAATAATACACATCGGAGTTTATGATAGAAACATCGGCGATAACATAGCTATTAGGAACCTACAACGTTCCCTTAGTATGTATATACCAGATGTGCATGTTAGAGGTCTAGACTTACAGACAATATGGGAGACTAATAACTCACCGAATTATATGAGAGCCTTATATAACGATTTTGTTAGAAAAGGTATTGATGCAATTGTTATTGGAGGAGGAGGCCTATTAGAATTTGGAGGTTACGAACACTTTCATAGTGGGTGGAAACTTCCATTTTGGAATCAGACTTTAAGTTTTATAAAGATACCAATATTGTTTTACGGAGTTGGAGTTAATATATTTAGAGGAGGAATAGAATACTCACCAAAAGCAAAAAAAGCTTTACAGAGTACTATAAACCAAAGTAAGGCATTTGGTATTAGAAATGATGGATCATACGATAAATTAAAAAACTGGATTGGATTAGATGTATCTAAAGTTGATATAGTTCCAGACCCTGGGTTACTACATTTAGATAGGTTTAATATAGAAAGAAAAGAAACAGTATCCGTACTGGGCTTTCAGCCTGCTATTAATAAAAGTAGGGGAATTAATAATAATAGGTTTGCAAATGAATTTAACTTAGAGATTATTAAAGATTACTTTAAAGCAGATATCTCTTTACCTCATACCATTAGTGACTTTACATTCGGTCATCCAGTAATACCTAAACATGAATTTATAAACAAATATAGGGTATTTGAAAACTTAGATAAATTCTTAGGTAAATACAAACTTGTAGATTATGTGATTGCGATGAGAGGACATGGACAAATGATATCGATAGGTCTCAACATTCCTGGCATATACTTAAGTACCCAAGACAAAGTAAGAGACTTTTCAGTTAATAATGGATTTGAAAACTACGATGTAGACATTAGAGAACCAAATTGGTTTGAAACATTAAAACTAAAACGTAAACTTCTAACTGAAAAGGATTCAACATACTTAAAAGAGTGGTATGAAATTAGAGATAAATTTATCGCAGACTGTCATACAGTTGATAAAAATTGGATAGAAAAAAACTTTAAATTATGAAATGTATAATATGTGGAGGTAACACAAACCTTATTCAATATAAAGTATCAAAATGTGATGACTGTAAACATACCTATATAAACTACGATGGTGACGGTATACATTACCATAAGTCACTGTATAGAAGTAAAGGAGAAGAAGGCAGAAGAGATCAAACAGAAGTAGTTGATGGAGTATTCACAGATAAATTCCATCAAAGGAGAGACGAAATTTGTAAGAAAAGAATTAACTTTTTAGAGCCAATTATTGGTAAAGTAGACACCTTACTTGATATAGGAGCAGGAGGAGGAACCTTTTTAAACTTAATTAAAGATAGAATTAAGGAAGTAGAAGGTACAGAAGTAAGTGACATATGTAATGAAAACTTAACTAGAGATGGTTATAAAGTTTACCATGGAGCATTTACTCAAATGAATATAGAAAAGAGTTACGACTTAGTTACTTGCTGGCATGTTTTAGAGCATATAGAAAATTTAGCAGACTTTCCTAAAAAAGCAGCTCAATGTACAAATAAGTATTTAGTTTTAGAAGTACCTATTAATAGAAGACTCAGAAATCCTGATGTAGAGTTTGATGGACATTTCCATTACTTTACAAAAGAATCGTTAACAAAATTATTTGAAGAGTACTTTGAAGTTGATTTTATTATACCCGGAGTACAGCAACCTTGTTTATTAGCTCAATTTAGAAAAAAATAATGGACTTCGAAAGAAAATATACTAAGAAAGATATATTGATCATAGGAGGAGGTACTTCAACTATGGACGTTAAATGGGAAAGCCTTATTAATGACAGTACCTACATTTGGAGCTGTAATGATTTCTATTTGAATAGTAGAGTTAGAGAACAAAACCTCGATCTGTACCAACTTTCATTTACTACAGACTTATACGATAAGAGTCTTATAGAGTACTTAAACAAAGTACAGCCGTTTACTTATTTTGAACCACAACACTTTAGAAATAAATGGCAAACAGAAGAGTTTAAGTTATTTAAATCTAGACTTGATTATGATAGTTACGCTATGAATATTGACATCGGTCAGTTGCAGTATTCAATAGGTCAACGTGCTGGAGCAGTACTGAGGTTAATTACTTTAGCATTATCTACAAATGCAAGCAACATATACTTTGTAGGTTTTGATGGCTTCAATAGAGATTTTAATAACTCTCATGCATTTTCAGGCCATAAAGGATTAAAGGATACAGATACTAGAAGAGATTGGGAGAAAGACTATTACAATGTGTTTATGGAAGCTTATATTTTATTAGGTGAATTAGATAAAGATAATAGATTACAGAATTTAGGAGAAGGTCTAAGTTATAATTTAGGAACAGAAGCTTCAAAGAAGTACTTTCCTTTAAGAAAAGAGATATATGAAAAAATCAGATAGTATTGCAATTGTAGTACAAGCAAGATTAAACAGTCAAAGAGTTCCTCAAAAGATGATTAGAGACTTTGCAGGAACAACTTTGTTTGATGTTGTACTAGATAAACTTATAGCAGCATTTCCGGACAGTAAAGAACACATATGGGCTTCAGTATATGAAGATGAATTAATAGACATAGCTGGCAATAAAGGAGTTAATATTTTCCGAAGAAGTTATGAATCAGCTAATAATGATAATTCACTACAGAAGATTTACGAATGGCATGATCAGCTACCTAAACACTATAAGTACGTAATATTAGTATCAGGATGTAATCCATTACTTAAACCTGAAACTATTGGAAATTTCTATAATCAGTTTAAAAATCAAGTAGAAGAAAATTTATTTGCTGTTATAGAAAAGAAAACGTACTACTGGAATAAAGAAGGCTCTTTAGTCACTCCTTGGCCTGCAGATCAAACTATAATGAATACAAAGGTAGTAGAACCTACCTATGAAGCAGCTCATGTACTATATGCTTCAAAATTAGATCTTATAAGACAAGATAAGTTCATGGGAGACTTTCAAGCACCTGGAGGTATAAAATTATTTACTATGCCCGAACTAGAAGCATTTGATATAGATTATGAATGGCAATTTGAATTAGGAGAAAAATTATATGAGAAGCTTTAAAAATATAATATCAAGTACAGACGATAGCTACGAAAGAATAAAGTTACTTAAAGACGTTTGTAAAGACGAGACTGTTTACTTAGTTACTTGCGGACCTTCTTTAACTTCTCATGATAGAGAAGAGTTAATAAGTAAATTAAAAGGTAAGACAGTATTAGCATGTAAACAGTCCTATGAATACGTTAAGGAGGTAGCATCCTTCCATCTTATGTCTGCTTATTCTTACCAACCATACGAATATCATTCAGAAGATACTATTGTACATTGGCAGTTAACGGCTATGAATATGCCCTATGAGGTTAACAGAATTGAAAACGAATGGAAGTCACCAGCTGATATGTTAGTTCCTTGTTACTCTACTCCGTGGGTACAGATGAATAATACAACTGCTTACAGCAGAAACTTTAAGAACTTCGAAGCATACTCAGAAGGTAAAATAATATGGGGACCTGGTATAATGTATGAATCTGGATTCGGCTTAGCAGTACATTTAGGAGCAAAAGAGATTGTTACTATAGGATGGGATATAGGAGATTTGTCTAAGTTCGAAAAAGTTAAAGGGTATAAGTTAGGAGATGACGATTGGGTAAAAGAACATGCTGATTCTTTATATAAAACTCATGCAGGAGCAGGACCAGATTACGAAGAGCTAAAAGAAACTATAGATAGTACATCAGAAATGTATGATTATTTCTTGGATAAAGGAATTAAAATTCGTATATTGTCTAATAGTAACCCAGGAGATAATCGATTTGAAAGAATAACACTAGATGAATTATAAGATAGCACTGTACTGTAAAACATATCCGAATGACTTTAATAGAGTTGTTAGGTTATTTGAAAGTATTCATAGACATAATAAAGATAAAATTCCTCTATACATTTCTTGTGGAGCTGAATTTAAAGGTTTACTAGAGTCTAAGATTGGTATAGAAGGTTATACTTATATAGAAGATGAAAGCCTATACACAGTTACAAGGCCAATGGCAGGCTGGGAGCATCAAATGTTAGTTAAACTAAATGCATTTAAAGGTATACCAGCAGATAATTTACTACTACTAGACTCAGATGCTTACTTCATTACTGACTTCTATGAACAGGATTTTATTGCTTACGATAATATACCTTATACTATTATACATGAAAATACTCAAGTATCAGAATACGAAGCATTACTAAAAGGTGGTGATTATTCTAAGACAGGGTATGTAAAAGCAGTAGAAGCATATAGATCAATTTTTCAAGGTAAGTCAAATAGAGTATACGACTATGGACCTAACCCGCATTTATGGAGTAGGAAAGTTATAGAGCATTTTAATACTCATTACTTAGCTAAAAACAATTTATCTTTAGATGAATTCTGTTTCGGTATAAAAGAGCAATGTGGTATACATTTTAGAGAAACATTAACATATGGAGAATATCTATTAGCAACTAAAGTAATAGATATAGTTCCTTGCGGACCTTTATTTAAAGTGTACCACTGGAAAGAGTTATATGATTTTGAAATGAAATTAGATTGGGTTAAAGAAGAGGAGATTAAAAAAACATATTTAGGAATAATTAAACAAAGTAACTGGTCATGATATTATATCAAGTACACCATATGTGGTACGAAACAGCTATGATACAAGAGTGCTGGGATTCAGTATTAGCAGCTCTAAAAGCTTCTCCTAACACAGATGTAAAAATTCAAATATGTTTAAACAAACAGACATATGTAGAGAAGCCTAATGAAGGAAGTAAAGTAGATGATTTCTTTTCTAAGCATTTAGATCATTCGTTGTTTAAAGATCCTAGAACTTCAATTACTATCAAGACTGATAAAGATCCATTTTATAATATAGCGGATTGGAGAAGAGAAGTTTATGATGTAAAAGCTAAATATACAGTATGGGGTGAAACAGATACTATATTACCAAGAGACTTCTTTGGTATATTAGATTTAGTACAGATAGATCAACCTCACGTATTAACATTTGCAGGAAGACCGATGTGGGATAATAGTTGGGATGTAGTTACTCATGAAAGACTACAGGGATACTCTAAACCTTGTCAATGTGAAGTTCATAAAGAGGATTGTATAGAGTTACTGGAAGCACCGTTTAAGTATAAAGATTATATTACTCAAGCTGAATTAGATAAGTTTAATGATGAGAGTGGTGATGTTAAAATAGAGCAAGTACCTTGGAAGATAGATGGAAGTACTGTTTGCATCTCAGGAGGATTCGAAACTCCTTTTATAGCTCCAGGTATGCATTTCGTTAGAGAAGATACTTGCTTTGAATACTATATAAGGAAGAAAAAAATCCCTCAAGTTTGTATAACATCAAGACTTAAAGGTCATAACTATAAACATCCTAGCAAAAGAACTGGAACCTTTGCTACTAGAGATGATGAAGTATTTAAAAAATATGCATCGGAGAGTATGCATGCAATGAATTCATTTATATATAATTTAAACGTATGATAACCTTTTGTATTAGTACATATAACAACCTACCTTACCTTGAATTAGCTATTCAATCAGTAAGACAGCACTCTTATTATAAAAACGCACCATTTATTATTCATGCAGAGAATTGTAATGATGGGACTGAAGAATGGTTAGAAGAGAATGCTCCTCAATATAGTTTAGAATACTATATAGATAAGAATGATAAACCAAAAGGAATCGGAGGAGGAATGAACTTCTGTGCTAATAAAGTTAAGACTGAATACATTATGTTTTTACATTCAGACTTCTATGTTACCCCTAATTGGGACTTAGAGTTGATGAAGGTTCATGAAAAGTATAATGACGATAAACTTTGGGTTAATTCTTTCAGGATAGAGCCTAATATGTTTAATGATCAAGATAGACCCGGTACTCATTTTGTACCTAAAGATGCATTTGGAGCTTATCACGATGACTTCAAACCAGAAGGTATGTTAGAGTATGCTAAACTTATAGCGCTTAAGAATGATTTTGAGATACCAAAAGGTGAAGGAGTTTCCGGACTAGTAAAAAAGAGCTGGTGGGATGAGATAGGAGGAAACGATCCTTTATTCGCACCTACATCATGGGACGATTATGATTTATTCCTTCGTATGTTAAATGAAGGAGGTAGGTTCCTTATGCCTACTAAGTCTATTGTTTGGCACTTTGGTGCTAGAGGTTCTCATAGACTTGAAGAGAATAATAATAAGTCATCAGAAAGACAAAGAAAAGCCGAGCAAGCTAATGCACAGAAGTTTTTTAACAAGTGGGGAGGACTACCTGTTAAAGATGAATATGGAATGATAAAAGGTATAGGATGAAACATACAGTAATAATACCCTCATATAATACACTGCCACATCTTAAGAACACTTACGAGAGCTTAAGAAGATACGGTGGTGATGTAGATATAATAATTATCGATGATGCTTCAGAAGACGGTACATCTAATTGGCTTTTAAAAGAATTAAAAGATGATAAAGTACAAGCAATAATATCCAGAGAAAGAAAAGGTCATACATACTGGTACGATGAAGGAATGAGATTAGCTAAGACAGATATAGTTTCTATTCTTCATTCAGATATGATAATAGGTCCTGGATACTTTGAAAATATGTTGAAGCATTTAGAGAGAGGAAAGATAGTTTGTGCTACTAGAATAGAACCTCCTATCCATCCTGCCGGTAAAGAAAAGATAGTAAGAGATTTTGGAGATGATGCTCATAACTTTATGTGGGATGCATTTGAAACATTTACTAAAGAAGAGTCTCTAAAGGAGAAAGACAGTACTACACGAGGTATCTTTGCTCCTTGGATACTATATAAAGACGATCACTTATCTATTGGAGGACACGATCAACGTTTTGCCCCTTACGGCTATGAAGACTCAGATATATTTAACCGCTGGATCAATAGTGGGTATGAAATGATTCAGTCTAGAGATGCTTTATGTTACCATATGACCTGTAGAGGACATAAATGGAACAAAGGTGTCGGGATAGAAAATCCAGACTATAGAGATATAATGAGTAGATGTGAAAGAGAATTTATAAGAAAATGGGGAGATTGGATACTTAACGATGAGTACCAGTACCCTACTATAAATCCAAAGTACGATAAAGGTTTCATTATTACTAACTGCAACGATAATTTACTTTTTCAATTAGAGCCTTGGGCTGATAGCTGTTATGTAGATATTGATTACAGAGAATATTTAGATAAAGAGCAGAAAAGATCTGTATTAAATTTAAAAGAACGTATAAAACCGTTGGATAATGAAAAAAATAATCATATATTAATAGAGATAGACGGTGATACGTTTTCTACTCAAGATTATATTTATATAAGACAATTGAGCGCTATATTAAAACAACATACACCTAAGCCAGGAAAGTTCTCTTTAGGTAACTTAGATTTAGAAATAATAAAATATGAAGAAGAAATACTTAGTTAAATTCAGTTACCAAGATGGTAAAGAAGAAGAAGTTGAGTTAACAACTGACAATATTAAATGGTCTATAGAGCAGTATAGAAGAAATAGACCCATTGTCAGTCATAAGATTGTTAATGAAGGAAGTAATAATAGTAAACAAATCCTATTTGGTTGATATTTATATAAAAGACTATTCAAATGAATAAATTAAAACAAGCTATAAAAAGCATATTAAATGAATCTGCTAAGATTAACTTTGCAGGACATACCTTTGTATTAAAAATAGATACAAACGAAGACCCTCAGAAGAAAGGAGTTAAAATACAATTCCTACCTACTAAGTTCGGTAATATTACTACAACAGAGCAAAATGATATTGCTATAGAATTAGAGAAGAGGTTAGAAACCGGTCTTTCTGATTATGAATTAAGAGTAGAAAGAGACAGGAACTTAAAAGATAAGACAATTATTGGATTTTTTATCTATATCGAATACTTTGATAAGATTATAAGAAAAGCTTTATCAAAACAAAATCCTACATCAATAGATTAACTAAAACTAAAATAAAGATTATATGGCAGATTATTTCTTTTTCATCAAATCCGATAAGAATAAAGAAAGAATTAATAAAGGTAAATTCCAATCATTGGAAGATGCTGAAAAAAGTTTTGCAAGGAGTAAAAGGTTACCTTTAAGTGAATTTAATAGATTATTTAAAGTTCAAAAATATGACTCAAATAGATCCTAAGAATATAATTCGACAAGTACTACATAAATCACATCCTATACCTTTTAGAATTAAACATAAGACACCGTCAAGAGAAGATATGAATAAGATAATATTTGTTAAAGTTCTTACCAATTTAAAGAAAATAGAAGACAGAAAAGACTTCATGGTAGAAGAAATTGGAATGGATATGACAGCTTACGAAGATCAATTTTTTGAAGTTATTGAAGATTTATTTAAAATGACATTCAATAAAGAACAATTAGCATTAATACAGCTATACCTTTATCAGCTAATGCCAGATAAAGAATGGGATGGTACTATAACAATCGAAAATAAAAACAAAGAAGAAAAAGAAGTTGACTTCAAATCTCCTACAGATGTTTGGAAAGTTATTAATAGTATAAAATAAACTACTAAACAGTTGCTTCTTAACTTTAACTTTCGTATATTTAAACTTAAATAAAAGTTATATATATGAACAAACAAAACCTAAAGATGATTCCCTGTCCGAAATGCGGCACAGACTTCCCAGAACTAAGAAAAACTACATACGGTTATAACCACTGTGTAGAATGCTCCACTGTGGAGAAGAAAGTTGCTATTACTACAGTCGAAGGAACAGGAGACCATACGTACAATGATTTAATTATCATGGAAGCAGATCAATACAGAAGCATTGCTGCTAAAGCAGCCGAACTTAAAGGCGATAAACAGTCCTTGATTGAATTGCTAGATTTAGAGAGAGATGAAAATGCTGTTTCACAATCCGTTAAAGAGGCAGTAAATGCAACTCTAACTGATGATATAGATGTAATCTACGAATAAATGGCACGTCCATCTAAAATACTAACAAAGGAAGACATACTTAGATCTCAGAAAGTAACTAGATCTAATATGGCAGCTGCAAGATACCTACACGTTTCGTACAATCATTATAAAAAGTACGCTAAGATGTATAAAAATGATGAGGGTACTTCTCTTTTAGAGGTACACAAGAATCAAGCAGGTGCTGGTATCCCAAAATTTGCAGTAGCAGGAATAGATAACATTCCTTTGTTAGATGTTTTAGAAGGGCGTGTTCCTATAGAGCATTTTGATCCTAGAAAAATAAAAGCTAGGTTACTGAGTGAAGGTAAGTTAGTAGAGGTATGTGCTGTATGTGGTTTCGCTGAAAGAAGAGTAACAGATCTTAAAATACCAGTTATACTTAACTTTAAAGACGGTAATAAAAAGAATTGGCACTTAGAAAATTTAGAGTTTCTCTGCTATAATCATTCTTTTCTTTATGCAGCTTCTCCTATAGATGAGAAACGTGCATTGGCAATGGAAGACTACGTGAAAACAAAAGCTGATGAGCCTGAATGGGATCTAGATTTCCATCATATTGAACATCTTAAAGACTTAGGGCTATACGATGATGAGAAACCTGGCGATGAATTTATTTCAAGACTATAATTATACTACTTTATGAAAAAGAAAAAATTAAATAAGTTCTCAACATTCAAAAAGAAAAAACCACTAGAGAGAAAGGTTGCAGATGAACTTGTACGTAAGCACGAACGTAATGAAAAGTTACGTGATAAGAAGATTGATACGTCATTCTTAGATTTATTTTAATTTAAAAAAAAGGTTATGAAACGTTTAAATACTATATTAATTATTATAGGAGTTTGCTGTTTACTAATGGCATTTAGTTCAGTAACTAGAAATCTTATAAAGGTAGAGCCAATAGTTAAACTGAAGCCAAAACCTGTTGAGTTTACAGTAGACTCTCCAACATTTACTACAACAAAGATTGTTATTCCTATCAATAGACACAGAGACTTTTTAGATGCTATAGGATTTAAAGAATCAGGAAATAGATACGATATTGTAAACCGTTACGGGTATATGGGTAGATATCAATTTGGTAAGAAAACTTTAAGAGGTTTAGGCTTTAAACAATCCAAAGAAGAGTTCTTAAACTCACCACAACTTCAGGAAAAAGCTATGACTGCTCTGTTAAAACAGAATAAAAGATCGCTTCGTAAGTATATAGAGAAGTACGATGGAAAGATAGTTCACGGAGTATTGGTTACTGAATCAGGATTATTAGCAGCAGCACATTTAGGAGGAGCCGGAAGCGTAAAGAAATGGTTCAGGACCGGTAAGGTAAGAAGAGATGGTAACGGAGTAAAAATAACTAGTTATATGGAAAAGTTTAGTGGGTATAAGTTGGATCTTAACTAGATTTTTCTTATATTTAAGTATAAATAATAAAGGTTATGATTAGAGACAAAAAAGCTCAAAAAGAGATCGTGATAGATCTAACAGGCCCTCAGGGCAATGCATTTTTCCTTATGGGGTATGCAAAAAAATTAGCTAAACAATTAGACTTTGAAGATGTAGATGGATTACTTGCTGATATGAAAGCAGGTGATTATGATCATCTAGTTAAAGTATTTGATGAGCACTTCGGTGATTTAATAATTTTAGAAAAATAAAGGTTATGGAATTAGATTTTATAAAAATAAAGGTTATGGAATTAGATTTAAACAAAGAAATGGCTTGGGTTACTTTTCTGGACGATGGCTGGCAGACTAAATGGCATCCAGTTTTAGACGATTCAGGAAAACAATTAGAATGGGGCCTTCATGGAGAAGGTATAATGGAACTATGTAGAAGTAGATTCAATGTAAAAGATAATTGGATTAGTTTCGGTATAGCTCAAACTAGCCAGATGGTAGTTAAAAATTCAGTAAGAGATAATTTATAATATATGTCAGAGAAAAGAGGACATCTAGAAAAGATGAGATATGACTTTCCTACTGAAGCAGTATTGGAAGTTCAGATTAAAGGTAAATGGTATAGAGTTACCTCTAGAGAATTTAGATCATTTGACGGTCATAGGAGGTATACTAAACCTGAAAGGCAGCCAGGATTAGCATTTCATGATGTTGATGATATACCCTTTATTACGTACGATTACGATGATGGACCTTTATATATGTTTGGTTCAAATAAAGAGGTAGAAAAAGAATGGAACGAAAAGATGGTATCAACACCATACTACGAAGAAACTAACGCAAAATCAGCAAGCAGAGGATGATGAAAAAACTAAAGCTAAAAGACGCAGAAGAATTTGAAGACTTATTTAGAAATAAGACTATGAAAGTTACTAATCATATTGTAGAGAGTATTTCTTATGCTATGGAGAATAATATTAAAGTAGCAGACTTATATGAAGTATCTTTTGAGGGTGAAGAAATGGTATATGAGATATCACTTCCTCAAAATCAATGGAGTACAGCTCTTCAATCTTGTTTAGATATGTACCATAAAGAAGGTCTTAGTGATGAATGTATAGATACCTGGAAACTATTAGAAGCTGCTAAAGTATGGTAAAGGTAATATTTTTAAATGATGAGTACTATCAACTAGTTAGGAGAATTTCTGTCGAACAAGTAAATGGTAATATGGATGGGTTAAAAGCATGGAGAGATATGAACCACTGTGATCGTGTCTTAAAGTATCAAGGAGAGTTTCTTCTTGTTAGAACAGTAGATGAAGTTGAAATTATTTCTAGTGAATCAGTTGGTTCGTAAAGATATATTTCGTATATTTAGGTAAATAAATTATTAATTAAAAATCAGTTATATTATGAATGAAAGTTATTTCGTCAGAGCAACAAAAGTCAACGCAAGAGTGGCAGAATTGATCATTGAGGGTCAGCACATTAACATCAATGGTTACAAATTTGAAAAGTTATCAAAGAAACCTAGGGGTCGTACTATCGAAAGAAAACTACAAAATGTAGAATCTCAAGAAAGATTTATTATTTATTCATAAAAAGTTAGTGAATCAGTTGGATCACAAAGATAAATTTCTTATATTTAAGTATATTAATTATTAAAAGGTTATAAATTATGTCAGATGTTATTTTAGATTTTAAAGGAGAGCAAACTTATTTAAGTAAGACAGATCTTCAAGAAGTATGCCCGTTGGCATTCGCAAAAGAAGCTACTAATCCTAAGGTTAGTGGTAAGTATTTATTTGTTAATACGGAAACGATTATTGACGATTTAGATAAGTTAGGTTGGAAACCAGTTCAAGCTGCTCAAAGAAAAGGTAGAGGTAATTCTACTATCTTTAGTAAGCATATGATTGCTTTTCAGAACCCTGATTTAAAAATTAAAGGGAGTGATGGTGATGATTCTTTTCCTAGAATTATTATGACTAACTCTCATGATGGTATGCAAGCATTTAAGTTTAGTGTTGGTATATTTAGATTAGTTTGTTCTAATGGATTAGTAGTCGCTGATGAGCAATTCTCAGACTTTAAGATTAAGCATAAAGGATATACTTTTGAAGAGCTTAGAGGCGTTGTTAATCAAGCTGTAGAAGATCTTCCTAATAAGGTAGAAGTCTTAAACCAGATGAAGAATAGAGTATTATCTCAAGAAGAGAAAAATAAGCTAGCTTTAGATGCTATGTTAGTAAGAGCTGGTATTGCTCCTGATTCTGAAAAGGCTAAGAAGTTTAACTACGATGATGAAACTATTATCGATATTCTAGACCCTAAACGAAAAGAGGATGAAGGAGATGATCTTTGGAGAGTCTTTAATGTTATTCAAGAGAAGATTACTCAAGGAGACTTTCATGCTGCTTTGACTGGAGCTAAAGTTCGTAAGGTTCGTAAGATTAAGTCTTTTGAAAAGGATCTTAAAGTAAACAAACAGTTGTTTAAATTAGCTACTGCATTAGTATAATGGTTGAGTTAATTAAACATGCTTTAGGTATATGTGGAGAGCATTGGCACCCGAATATTTGGACTGCCTTTGCTTCCACTCCTATTATTGCACCAGCAGCTTACTGGCTTAAATGTAAGTGCGGCGGTTGGTTCAGTAAACATAAGAACGACTGTAATCATTCAGATAATTAAACTATAGCTTATTATGGTAGTAAAAGATTTACTTATAGGTATAGGAGCTTTTATTGTAGCTCACCTACTTACTTTTTTTCAACTTAACGGTCAGTTTTTAAAGACAGATTGGTTTAGGAATAATGAATTTATAGTAGCAGCATCAGGAATGATACTTTCATACTTCTATATTTGGGGAACGAAGTATACTGTTTCCGGAATAGATAATATGCTTTGGCCTGCTAGGTTTATAGGCTTTGGAGTAGGTATGGTAATTTATGCAATACTAGTAAGCTACTTTTTTAATGAAGGTATTACAACTAAAACTTTTGTTAGCTTAATACTAGCTTTAATATTAATATGCGTACAGGTACTATGGAAGTAGGTAGATTTATTTATAGAATAAAACGTGTACTAGATTACTTACCAATTATTTGGAAAGGTTATGATTTTGACTATATACACGCAACTGATTTGTTCGCACACCAATTAGGTAGGCTTGCGGACCACTTAGAATCAGACAAGGCATATTCAATACCCGCTAAGGATAATGCTAAAAGAATTAGAACTACATTAAAGTTAATGAAACTTGTAGGTGATGAGGAATATGCTATGGAATATTTTGATTATGAAGTTGTTGAAAATTACTTTGTACAGTGTGAAGATGATGAAGGCTATTCTACTATGGAAACAGATCACATATCAGAAACATATGATGAGTTCTTTAAAAAATACCCACTAATCTATAAAAGAGTATTAGACGGAGAAGGTCCTTTTCTGTCATGGGAAGGCAGAACGTTTGCAGATAAAAGAACCATCGCGATGAACATTGCACATGTTAATCAAGAAAGAGCAAGAAAGGCATTATATAAAATGATAGAAAGAAATATACAATCATGGTGGGATTAAATATAAAAAATAATGAAAGACAATTATAGAAAACAACAGACAGAGAAGTTTGCATTAAATGGATTAATAGCTTGCGGAATAATTATGATAGTACTAGCAGCAGTCTTATCAGTTATTAACTAAATTAAGAATAAAACAAAGATACAAAAAAAGAGAACGATGGTGAGCAACACTAAACACCTAATAGTAGTAGGACATCCTGATAAAAAATCATTCTGCCACAGCGGGATATACAGAACTATTATCAGACAAATGAAAATACATAATTCTGAATATAAACTAATAGATTTATACGAAGATAAGCTGCACAGAGATAAAAAAGAACTTATAAAAGAATATAAGAAGTTAGTCACTTGGTCAACTCACATATACTTTGTATCACCCGTCTGGTGGTTTAGATTAACTCCAAAACTGGAAATGTTTTTCGACGAAGTATTTACTCCAGGATTTGCATATAAGTTTGTACCGATTATAGGTAAGTATGCATACCCAAAACCGTTCTTAAAAAAGAAAAAAGTACGTACCTATATTACTCACGGTGCTCCTATGCTACCTGTAGTTACTTTGTACTTAAACTCTGTTAAGTTACGTTTAGTTATGGGGGTATACACTTTTGTATTCGGCTGGAATATTAACAGATGGACTAAGACTAAACAATTCTGGTCAGTACCTTTTGTTAGTAAAGAAAAACGAAGAAAATATTTAAGAGTGGTAAAAGAAGATATAAGAAGAGATTTAGGATTATGAGAAAATGTAATAAATGTAAAAAGAATAAACCTAAGTTTTTATTCAAGAGTAAAAATAAGAAAACTTGTAGAAATTGTGAGTTTAAATGGTGGCATTACTATTTAAGATTAACAGTACAGGATAGGAGGTTAACACCGACAGAGAGATTAGGAAGTAGGATTGGATACATGGGAGTAGGATTCTTAATCGCTGGACAGTGGACATTAGTACCAGCTCTGTATATGCTTGGATTTGGTTGCGTTCTAATACAAGTAGCAATAAGAAAACAATGGAACTTAGTAGTATTACAGCTTAACGGCTTAATCGCTTGGACTCTCCATTTTATTAACACATTAAATTAAAATATATGGTATATATAGATATGATTGGTATTTACGTAATGATTGGGATAGGTTGGGCAATATGGTTAGAGTTCTTTACTACACGAAATCTAAGTGAACCCTATAACAAACCGTGGGTAAATAGTGAGAGAGTTTTACACGTAACACTTTGGCCTATTACTTTAACAGTTTTTCTTTATAACTTTTTTAAGGATTTATTTGAATAAAGTTGCCTAGGAACTTATTTATTCGTATCTTTAAGTATAAAGATAAAGGTTATGAATATGCAAGATTTTAAAAAAGAAAACAAAGGGTTATTTATTGCACTAGCAAGTATTTTGAATACTAAAGGTGTTGATATTCAAATGGAAAGTGATTTTGATTACTGGAAAGAACATAAAGAGATTAAATATACTAATGTACCTTATATAGGTAGCGGTTCCTACAACGGAAAAGACGGCTTCTATTTTAAAGCTAACCGCGATTTCTTTGGTATGAAATTAGAAGAGATTAGAGATAGTTTTCCATATAATATTGACGGTTACAAAATTGAATGTGTTAGTATTAGTGAGTATGAATCCGATGATGACCGTAGTTGGTCCGAAAGTGTTGGGTTTGTTATTGAAAAAATAACTACTAAAGTAGTTGCTTAGGAACTTAATTATTCGTATCTTTAAGTATAAAGGTTAGGAAATATAAATTAAATTAAAATAAAGGTTATGACAAAAATTGAAATCATTACGCAGCTTATCGCTGCAAAAGAAACAGAAAAAGAGACAGCTGCAGCTATTGTTGCAGAATTAGAGCAATCTAGAACGGATACTTTGTACGATGTAGTAAACGGTTACTTTAGTGGAGCATTTACTTTAGACGATATTTACATTAAGAAACCATCATCAGCCGGGTATTCTAGTTCAAGTTACGAAGTTAAAAGACCTCAAAAGGATAGTAGCTACGATAAAGAGCTTATGACTATTAGGTTTAATAAGTCATGGAATTCATCTGACTATGAGAAGATTGAGACTAGTATGTATTCAACTTCGGATAATTCTCAGTTTGAATTAGAGAGAATATTCACTAACGGTGAAGCAGCTAAGGTACTTTTAGATCATGGAGATGATATCATAGCAGAAGTAAATACTGTTAATGAGTTAGATTCAAAAGAAATCAATGATGCTAGAACTGCTCTGTATAAAATTGAAAGTGATATTTCTTCTCTTAAATCTGAGATTAATGATATTCAAATCAATGAAGCTAAAAGTAAACTTAGCGGAGAAGGATTAGTATTTGGAGAAGGACAAAAAGGTGCTATGGACCTTAGATGGGACTGGACTATAAGAGGTATTAACTCTGCTAAAATATTAAGTAAGACTGCTTCAGGTAAGTCTTGCAATATAGAGATTCAATCTTATGATAATGAGCCTCAAGTATATGAAAAGGTTCGTATGAGTAATGTAGAAGCATTACTATGGCAATATAGAGATAACGTAATTAACGTATAAAGATTCATAACCTGGAGATGGGGGCGTCCTGCCCCCTGATCCTAACCTAAAAGTAAACAAAATGATAACATTTGATAATTTATTATTTATAGCTCACCCTCATGTACCGGGAGCTATTATGACTCAAATAAGAGGACTGAAAGACAAAGGAGGTAAAGTTATATCTATCGTATGTGGTACTGGAATGTACAGTACATCTAAAGATGGTAATAGAGCTAAATGTGATAATATAGAAGATGCCGGATCTTTTGAAGTAATGGTAGGAGATGATGAACCACAAGGATGGTTATCAAGAGAAGATATTAATAAGATCTTGGCAGAGAACTTCTAGGAATAGGGACCCGAAGTCTCTCATATACTGTAACAGGTCCACATCGTGGATATATGTTCCTTCATGGGATTAAGGATTGGTCATAACCGGTCGCCTGTACAACGGACCAGTAGCTCAGCTGGATAGAGCAATGCCCTTCTAAGGCATCGGTCATAGGTTCGAATCCTATCTGGTTCACAAAGAGAGGTAGTGAAGCTACAATTATATGGATAAAGGTAAGGGTTTACCTCCAATATAGTAGAAACCCCGAAAGACCCGAAACCTCTCTTATATGGACTTTTAGCTCAGTTGGTTAGAGCACCGCACTCATAATGCGTAGGTCGATGGTTCGAGTCCATCAAGGTCCACCTAAATACAGAATTCAAATATTTATATATAATGAGTAAAGTAATAGAAATAATAGAAGGTTGGGCAAATGTGATGAAAGACCAATTCAACGCAGTAGACCCTGGAACTAAAATGTTATCTAAAACAAGATTATTAGAATGTGATGAATGTGAGATACGACAAGGAAATAGTTGTTCTCCATTAATATACTCATATCATGTTAAAACAGGACAAAGAACTTC
>Ga0102815_10000574_pt1 | contig 24228 bp, 22 predicted proteins | sample ColrivemetaGS759_FD_79113 | JGI IMG/M metagenome (GOLD analysis project Ga0102815, IMG submission 79113) | Estuarine microbial communities from the Columbia River estuary - Ebb tide ETM metaG S.759 | ecosystem: Environmental > Aquatic > Marine > Intertidal zone > Estuary | place: USA: Columbia... | reverse complement strand
TTGTAAAACTTGAAATAAAAATTACTAAAGCCAAACAACATAATATTAGTATTGTTTTTTTCATAATTTAAAGGTTTTGTACCTATTAAATTTCGGGGCAAAGGTAATTTTTATTTTTAAATCAACAATTTATTTTGACTTAAATGCACTTTTTTAGGACTTTTTTAACTAATTTTAGCTTGCGAAAACGTTGTATAACGTAAACTAAATCAGGCAGTTATTTTTTAAAATTATCTGTTAATTCCTTGTTTTGATAGCCAAAGTTGATATTTTGCAGCGTATTGGTTGTGTTGCGATAATGTTTTTGCGAACTCATGGGTACCTATTTTTGTAATACTTGCACACATAAAGAAATATTCATGATTGGCAGGATTTAGAACTGCATCTATGGATGAAATATCGGGCATTGAAATTGGTCCAGGAGGCAAACCTAAATTTTTATAAGTATTATAAGGAGATTCAATTTCTAAATCTTTAGTAAGTACTCTTTTAATTACTGTGTCCTCACCAGTTTTTTCTTTTATTGCAAAAATTATGGTTGGATCAGCTTGTAATGGCCATTGTTCTTGTAATCGATTTAAATATAATTTAGCTACCATTGGTCTTTCTTTAACCGAAGAAGTTTCTTTTTGAACTATGGAAGCAAGAGTAATAACTTCATTTTGAGTTAAATTTAATTTTTTTGCTTTTTCTAATCTATCTGAATTCCAGAATCTTTTATATTCATCTTTCATTTTAGTTCTAAAAAGTGTTGCGGATGTATTCCAGTAAAATTCATAAGTATTTGGAATATACATTGCTAAAGAAGTTTCTGCAGTAAAACCACTTTCTTTTAAAAATGTAGAATCTTGGAATGATTTTAATAATGTAATGGAGTCAGCTTCAATTTGTTGAGCAATTCTTCCTGCTAATTTTTCAAAACTATCTTGGTTATTGAAAGATAGTTTAACGGTAGTTTGTTTACCGTTTCTTAATAAATTAATTAATTTATTGTTACTCATCCCTTCTGTAATTTTATACTTTCCAGGTTTAATTGTTTTTGGGTATCCTTTTAAATTTGCAATAAAATTGAAGGATTTTACTCTTTTTAAGAAAGGACGAATGTTGTTCTCAACATCATTATAGGAGCTATTTGTTGAAATGTAAATAAAGCCTTCTTTTACTGTATTTGATTTGTATATTTTATTGTAAAAATTATATCCTAGCAAAAGTCCTATAATAGTTAACAAGCCGATAATAAGTATAAGAAGTTTTTTTAAATTCATTGGAGTTATTTAATTAATTGATATAAAAGTTCATGTTTGTATTCTGGATTTGAGTATATCCAATCTTTTTTTAATCCAGCTAATTTAAAGTTGAATTTTTCAAAAAGTGCAATACTTTTTGTGTTGTCGGAAATAATATTCGCATAAATTTGATGGGCATTTAAATATTGAAAAGCGTAATCAATAATTAATTCCAAAGCGTCTGTAGCATATCCATTATTCTGATATTTTGGTAGTAATAAAATTCCAATTCCAACTCTACTGTGTTGTGGATTGAAATCGAATAAATCAATCATACCAACTGGGATATTTTCAACATTGCATATTACAAATCTGTATTGTTTTGCTTCATATATATCCTGATGAGAATTGCTAATGTATTGTTTTAAAATATGTTTAGAAAATGGAGTTTGAGTACTGCTTATTTCCCAAAATATCTCATTATTTTCTGTTGAATATAGAAAATCGATATCTTCTGGTTCTAAAGCTCTTAAACTAATAAATTTACTAATTAATTTTGTCATTATATTTCAATATTTCCTTCAAAAACAAATTGAGCAGGTCCTTTTAAAAAAATATTTGTATAATTAGTTCCTTCATTTTCAAAAGAAACCTCTAAATTACCTCCAAGAACTTGAATTTTTAAAATGGTATCAGTTGTTTTTTTAGCTTTATGGGCAGCAATTGCTAAAGCTGTAGCTCCTGTGCCGCAAGCTAAAGTTTCGTCTTCTACCCCCCGTTCATAAGTTCTAAGTTTAAAAGAGTTTGAGTCAATTTTTTCTGCAAAATTAACATTAGTACCTTTTTCAAAGTATGGAGCGCCATATCTAATTTTTGCGCCAATTTCTTTTACATTTATTGCTGTAACTGAATTGTAAAAACTTATATGATGTGGTGAACCAGTATTTAAAAATAAATGGCCATTTTCTACTTGAATTTCTGAAACATCAATCATTTTTAGGCTAACTATTTCATTTTCTATATAAGCATAGTGTAAGCCATCTATAGCATCAAATGTGGTTTTGTTTGAAATTACATCTAATTGTTTAGCAAATGCAACTAAACATCTACCACCATTTCCGCACATACTACCTTCATTTCCATCAGCATTAAAATAAACCATTGTAAAATCATGATTTTGAGAAGGCTCTAATAAAATTAATCCATCAGCACCAATACCAAATCTTCTATCACATAATTTTTTAATTAATTGAGAATCCTTTTTAGGAAATTGTAGACTTCTATTATCTATCATAATAAAGTCGTTTCCTGTTCCTTGATATTTAAAAAAGTGTAGTTTCATTACTACAAATGTAATAAATAATCAATTGTTTTTTTGAATTAAAATATTGGAATGTCAAATTTGTTAAAATGCGTTAAATGAGCGTTAATAAAGAGTTAAAGCTTTTTATTGAATATAATAAATATTTAATTTTGAATGTTAAATTATAAAAAATAATAAATAATTAAGTATGAAAAAAATATTAACTATAGTGCTGTTTTCAGCTTTAGGAGGAGCTATAACATTAGGAGCTTATAAATTATTTATAGAAAAACCTCAATATATAATTGAACAATCTGGTATTACAAGCCCTAAAACCATAAAAACTAATTTTACCAGTGCAACTATAGGAGCTATGGAAAATACAGATTTTACTATTGCTGCTGAAAAAACATTAAATTCGGTTGTTCACGTAAAAAATACCATGTTACAGACAGTTAAAGACCCGTATGCTGAATTTTTCTATGGGCAAGGTAATGGAACTAGGCAGTACTCTCAGGTTGGAACAGGTAGTGGTGTTATAATTTCTTCGGATGGATATGTAATTACAAATAACCACGTAATTAATAAAGCAACAGATATTGCTGTAACATTAAACGACAAGAAGGAGTATAAAGCTAAAATTATAGGAACTGATCCCACAAATGATATTGCATTACTTAAAATTGAGGCTAAAAATTTACCATATGTTACTTTTGGTGATTCTGATTTTATAAAAGTTGGAGAATGGGTATTGGCAGTTGGAAACCCATATAATTTAACATCAACTGTTACAGCAGGGATAGTAAGTGCAAAAGGGAGAGATTTAGATGGTAACGGTAGTGTGGATTCATTTATACAAACTGATGCAGCTGTGAATCCAGGAAATAGTGGAGGGGCATTGGTAAATACAAGAGGTGAATTGATAGGTATAAATACAGCTATTTCTTCTATGACAGGTTCATTTGTTGGATATTCTTTTGCTGTTCCTTCAAATATTGCTAAAAAGGTTGTTGAAGATTTAATGGAATTTGGAAATGTTCAAAAAGCTATTTTGGGTGTTGTAGGAGGTGAGTTAGATAGCAAAGTAGCAGAAAACTTAGATTTGAAGAATACACAAGGTTTTTATATTTCTGAAGTTGCTGAAAATTCAGGAGCATCAAAATCAGGGTTGAAAGCGAAAGATATTATTATTCAACTAGATGGAGTTAAAATTTCGACATATGCCGATTTAACAGGATTTTTAAGAACTAAAAGGCCAGATGATAAAGTTCTAGTGACTTATATAAGGAATGGAGTAGAAAAGAATACGCAAGTAACATTAACTAAAAATGAAGCAAGTAAAGTTTCACAATTAGGATTGGATTTGAAAAATTTGGATAAAACTGAGTTGAAGAAATTAAAAATTGAAAATGGCGTGAAAGTTACAAGTATTTCTAATAAGGAGTTAATGAGTTACGGTGTAAAAAATGGGTATGTAATTGTGGCTATTAATAATCAAAAAATATATTCTGTAGATGATGTTAATGAAATGATTTCAGCAAAATCTTCTAATCAGGTTATGCGAATTGAAATGTTAAATTTAAATGGAGAAATGGAGCGGTATATTTTTAGATAAGAATCTAATACAATTGATGTTTAAAACCTTTCAATTATAGAAAGGTTTTTTTATTGCAATAATGTTTGCGAAAACGTTTGAAATGGGTACTTTTGCAAAAAAAAATAAACAACACACCTTAAACATGTCATTTAACGAACTTTACGAAAAAGAACTAGCCTATCAAACAGATAGGAGAAGAGCAACAGTTGAATTTATCAGAATTATTAGTGATTTATGGTATGATAATACTGTGGAATTAGTATTATTTAGAAATCAATTAATTGATAGAAATGTTAGCGAAATTTTAAATTTGGTTGAATATGCAAGTGATTTTGTACAAAAACCAATTTCAGTATTTGATGCTGTTGAAATTGCTCGTGAAATTAAAAATCTTCAATTACCACCTTCAAAAATTGATATAGGAAAATTAGTTTATGAATTTCATTTGGATAAAAATCAACATTCTTTTAGTGATTTTGTGTTAGAAAGATTAGAAGGAGCAAACAATGTTAATTTAATTGAGCCTAAAGATGTTGTTTTATTCGGGTTTGGTAGAATAGGTAGGTTATTAGCCCGTGAATTAATGGCTAGGACAGGGAAAGGAAATTTAATGAGGTTGAGAGCAATTGTAACTAGGGATGAAATAACTGAGGCAATTTTAGAAAAAAGAGCGTCACTTCTTAGATGTGATTCTGTTCATGGTGATTTTCATGGGACTGTAAGTGTTGATTTTGATAAAAAGGCTTTATTAATTAATGGGACAACTGTTCATATAATTAAAGCAAATGCACCAGAGGAAATTGATTATACTTCTTATGGAATTTTTGATGCACTAGTAATTGATAATACAGGCGCTTATAGAGATAAAGAGGCTTTGAGCCGCCATTTAAAATCTAAAGGAATTTCTAAGGTGTTATTAACAGCTCCAGGGAAAGGAGTGCCAAATATTGTTTATGGTATTAATCATAAGGAATATGATCCCAAAAAAGTTGATATTTTTTCAGCTGCTTCTTGTACTACTAATGCCATTACACCAATATTAAAAGTTATGGAAGAAAGTTTTGGGGTAATTAGTGGTCATTTAGAAACGATACATGCATATACTAATGATCAAAATTTAGTTGATAATATGCATAAAAAGTATAGAAGAGGAAGAGCAGCGGCTTTAAACATGGTTATTACTGAAACTGGAGCTGGAAGTGCAGTTTCAAAAGCGCTACCATCTTTTGAAGGAAAATTAACGTCTAATGCAATAAGGGTTCCAGTTCCAAATGGATCACTGGCGATTTTAAACCTTCGACTTGAAAATGCTGCTAGTAAGGAAACAATTAATACTATTATGAAAAAATATGCATTGGAAGGTGATTTGGTTGAACAAATTAAATTTTCATTAAGTAATGAATTAGTTTCTTCAGATATTGTAGGAACTGCGGCTCCTGCAATTTTTGATAGCAACGCAACTATTTCTGCAAATGATGGTTCAAATGTTATTTTATATGTGTGGTATGATAACGAATATGGATATAGTCATCAGGTAATTAGATTGGCAAAGTATATTTCTCAAGTTAGAAGATTTGCCTATTATTAGTAAAAATAATATTAAAAAAAGACTGTTTAAATTTTAAACAGTCTTTTTTTAAAAACTACTATGTAAAAATTATTTGTGTTCTGTCACCATCACACATTTCATAAAATTCTCCAATAGTGATTATATCAGAAACTTCATCAGATAAATCTTCTTTCTTCAATTTAAACATATCTACAGCTAACTTACAAGCGTAAATTTCTCCACCACCTGCAGTTATCATTTCTAAAAATTCATCAACAGGAGGCATATCTAAAGCTTCCATTTGCTTACGCATCATACTTGAAACAGCTGATTCTATTCCAGGTAATCCACCCAACATTGTTGGGAAAGGGATTCCACCTGGCATTCTCATTGCAGGATTTCCTGTTGTTGCAGTATGTAAATGATTCATTGCTTTTTTAGTGATACCATCTAAACCAAAAAATGTAAAAAACACTTTGGTTTCTATTCCTTCCATTACAGCTCCATTTGCCATAACTAAACTTGCGTAAACATCTTCTAAACTTCCTTTAGCACATATTAAGCAAACTTTTTCTAAAGGTTTTTTTTCTGAACTCATAATTATTTTTTTATAAATTATACTACTTTTAGTAACTTAGATACAACTAGTTGGTTTTGGTATTCCTGCTATTTTTGATGAGAATTTTAATGGCCCTTTAGGAAAAAGAACATATAATTCTTTAATGTCAACAATACCAGATTTTCCAACTCCTCTAATTGTCAAATTTTCTTTTGCAATAGTTTTTTCACGTAAATAGTTTAATACTTCAAAATGTTTAGGTGTTAATTCAATTCCAATTTCTTTTGCAATTTCTTTTGCAATTTCTTCACTCCATTGGTTCATATCTTCTAGGTATCCTTCTTCTGTTAAGTTTACCTGTACTCCAGCTATAGTTTTTACTGCCATAATATTTAGTTGTTTAATTTTTATTAATAATTTTTATTTTTCTGGTTTTATATCAAAAACTTTCCCTTTAAAACTCATATTTCTTGATACAAACGGTATTGCAATTCCTTTTAAGAGCATATTCCAATAAATCCAACGGAAAGCCATTTTTCCCCAATGATTAAAAACACTTTCTTTTAATAATTTAAGTGGGCCAAATTTTGCAAATGGGAAATTACCATGAACTGGTTCAGTTACATAATTAAAATCAATAAGTAATGCTTTGTTATTACCAGTTTCAATAAAGCAATTTGCATGGCCATCAAATTCTTTTTTCAAGGGATATCCATCTATATATAAAAGTATATTGTCAGTTAATGTTTCTGCTGCAAAGTGAGCAACTGAACCTGCTTTTGATGCAGGTACATTTGTAGCGTCACCTATAACAAAAATATTTTCATGTGCTAAAGATTGTAAAGTGTTATGATGAGTTGGAATAAAGTTTAAATCATCTCCTAATCCTGATTTTGCAATAACTTCATCACCCATATTGGTTGGAATTGTAACTAATAAATCAAATGGAATTCTTCTATCTGCAAAGTCTACAATTTCTTTGGTTTCATTATCCACGCTTTCAATGGCAAAATCAATTTCAATTTTTATATCTTTTTCTTTTAAAAGATAATTTAAAGCTGTAGTACACGTTGGTTTTGTAAAAGCACCAGAAAGTGGTGTAACATATGTAATATCAACTTTATCTCTTATTCCTTTTTTGCGGAAATAGTCATCTGCTAAAAACGAAAATTCTAAAGGTGCAACTGGGCATTTAATTGGCATTTCAGTAATATGAACAACTAATTTTCCACCTTCCCAATTTCTAAGTTTGTCTCTTAAAGCTAAAGCTCCTTCATACGTATAAAAGTCGAAAATATCTTTTTTCCATAATGGGCCAAGTAATCCACTTGTTTCCTCTGGAGCTATTTTAGAACCAGTTGCTACTATTAACACATCATAATATAAGGTCTCATCTTCTAATTGTACTTTGTTTTCTTCAGGAAAAATTTGTTCAATTTTCTTTTGAATATATACAACATCTTTAGGAATAAATTTTTTTCCAACTTTTTTTACTTGCTTTTCAGTGTAAATATCAAAAGGAAGAAATAAAAATCCAGGTTGGTAATAATGGGTTTTATATTGATCTACAATGGTAATTTTCCATTGATCTTTATAAAGTTTATGCCTTAAATGGTTTGCCATCATGGTTCCTGATGTTCCTGCACCTAAAATTAGTAAGTTTTTCATTGTTAATAGTTTAGTTTTATTTGGTTCAATTATAGGCATTAAATTAATCCCTTTAATTTTTAGTAAAGTTACTTTAGTAGCATATAACTTAATATGATAAAAGTCATTTTACAATGTCACTTTAGTTACATTACTAAGGGTTAAAGGCATCATTATCAATCCATTTTTTTGTATTAAAAAGTTAAAAAATATGAGTACTTTTAGCGAACAAATTTCAAGTATGGTTTCAATGATAGAACAAAAAATTAAAGATTTAAGAGAGGAACTTCATTTGCATAATTACAACTATTATGTACTTGATAATGCTACAATTTCTGATTTAGAATTTGATTTAAAGTTGAAAGAATTAGAAAAATTAGAGCTCGAAAATCCACAATTTTTTGATTCTAATTCACCAACCCAAAGAGTTGGAGGAGAGATTACAAAAAATTTTAAAACAGTAACTCATAAAACAAGAATGTATTCTTTAGATAATTCCTATTCAAAAGAAGATTTGTTAGATTGGGAAAAACGAATTAAAAAAATATTAGGAACAGAAGATATAATTTATACTTGTGAATTAAAATACGATGGAGCGTCTATAAATTTAAGCTATGAAAACGGTGTTTTGGTAAGCGCTGTGACCAGAGGTGATGGATTTCAAGGAGATGAAGTGACTGCAAATATTAAAACAATAAAATCTATTCCTTTAGTTTTAAAGCAACCCTTTTTAGAGAATTTTGAAATTAGAGGCGAAATAATTTTACCTTTTGATGGGTTTAATAAAATGAATGAAGAACGGATTGATATTGGTGAAGAACCTTATAAAAACCCTAGGAATACTGCTAGTGGAAGTTTAAAATTACAAGATAGTGCAGAAGTAGCTAAACGACCTTTAGATTGTTTGTTGTATCATATTGTTACAAATAAAAATCCTAAGATAACACATTTTGAAACCCTTGTAAAAGCTAGGGAACTTGGATTTAAAGTGCCTAATGCAATAGCGATTTGTAAATCTATGGAAGAGGTTTTTATTTTTATAAAAAACTGGAATATCAAGCGTTTTGATTTACCATATGAAACTGATGGAATAGTTGTTAAAGTTAATTCATTAGCGCAGCAGGATGAGTTAGGTTACACAGCAAAATCACCTCGTTGGGCTATTGCATATAAATTTAAAACTGAACAAGAAAGTACTGTTTTAAGTGAAATTACTTACCAAGTTGGAAGAACAGGAGCAATAACACCTGTTGCAAATTTAGAACCAGTTCAATTAGCCGGTACAACAGTTAAAAGAGCTTCATTGCACAATGCAGACCAAATTGAAAAGTTAGATATAAGAGTTGGAGATACCGTTTTTGTAGAAAAAGGAGGGGAAATTATTCCGAAAGTTGTTGGGGTTGATTTTGAAAAAAGACCTATAAATTCTAAACCAACAGAATATATTACGCATTGCCCAGATTGTAATACTCTATTAGTGAGAACAGAAGGAGATGCAAAACATTATTGCCCAAATGAATATGGTTGCCCTACCCAAATTACAGGACGAATTCAACATTTTATTAGCCGTAAAGCTATGAATATTGATGGAATTGGAGCTGAAACTATTGAGTTATTATTTAAGGAAGGATTGATTCATAATTATGCTGATTTGTATGACTTGAAAGAGATTCAAATTATTCCTTTGGAAAGAATGGCTGAAAAATCCGCACAAAACATAATTGCAGGTATTGAAAAATCGAAAGAAATTCCTTTTGAAAAAGTATTATTTGCACTAGGAATTCGTTTTGTTGGAGAAACTGTTGCTAAAAAATTAGCAAAACATTTCAAATCTATTGATAATTTAATGGCTGCTTCATTTGAAGAATTAATTACTGTTGATGAAATTGGAGAAAGAATTGCAAACAGTGTGATAGAGTTTTTATCAAATTTAGTAAATATTCAACAAATAGATAGATTGAAAAGTTATGGAGTTCAATTAGAAGTTTCAGCAGAATCACTTCAAAACATATCTTCAATTTTACAAGGAAAAATATTTGTGGTTTCAGGTGTGTTTACTCACTTTGAAAGAAATGAATTAAAAAAATCTATTGAAGATAATGGAGGTAAAGTTGCAAGTTCAATTTCTTCGAAAACAACTTATGTAATTGCAGGTGATAATATGGGGCCAAGTAAATTATTTAAAGCTGAGAGTTTGGGAATCCCAATTATTAGTGAATATGATTATTTGAAGTTTTTGGAATAATTTAGTTAAAATTTCTACATAAATATATCATATGCATATCTTAAAGTCATTAAAGTTACTATTGCTAAAAAAATAGTTCTCACAAATGAATTGCCTCTTTTTAAAGCCAATTTTGTACCTATTATATTTCCTGTAATGTTACATATTGCCATTAAAATTGCCAGCTCAAGTAAATAGTTTTCAAGTTTTATAAATACAATTAATGCGAAAATATTTGTTACACAATTAATTACTTTAGAGTAAGCAGAAGCTTCTACAAATTCAAAACCAAAAACAACTACAAAAGCCAACACCAAAAAACTTCCGGTTCCTGGGCCAAAAAATCCATCATAAAACCCAATTACAAGCCCAATTAAAGAGCCATAAATCATCATTTCATTGAAAGGTAATTTTTTAGTTTGAATAGTTCCTAAATCCTTTTTTATAAAAGTGTAAATGGCAATTAAAATTAAAATAATTAATATTAATGGTTTTAGTGTATTTACGTTAATGTAACTAACTGTTTTTGCACCAAGAAATGAGGCAATTGCTGCACAAAAAGCAATGACCGTTAATACTTTAAAATTAAATTTTATTTTTTTTGAATATTGTATAGCAGAAAAGGTTGTACCAGAAAGCGCGGCAATTTTGTTAGTTCCAAATAATGTTGGAATAGATGTGTTGGGTAAATTAATTAACAATGCCGGTAATTGGATTAGCCCACCTCCGCCAACAACAGCGTCAATAAAACCTGCAATAAATGAAAAAATGGCTAAAGAAAGAAGGCTTAAATATCCATAGTCTGAAGCAATGCTTAAAATATCCATATATTCAATTGGAAATTTATTTGGAGTTCAAATATATTATTTTTTAATTATTACAAGCAGAATTAATAGTGCTTAAATTATTAGTTTGTTGGGTTTTTATTTTAGGATAAAAAAACCTTTTAAGTACAATTTAATTATACAAAAAAGGATTTATATGATTATTTGAAGTGTAAAAATTTAGATATTATCTATAATGATTCTATTTCTTCTAATTTTTATTTTACCTTCATTTTCCAATACTTTTAATAAGCGAGAAACAACCACACGAGATGTATTAATATCATCAGCAATCTCTTGATGTGTAATTATTAAAGTGTTGTCTTTCATTATTTTAACCTTGTCGGTTAAATATTTATGAAGTCTATCATCTAATTTCATAAATGCTAAACTATCAATAGATTCAACCATTTCTATCAATCTCATATGGTAACTATCTATAATAAAATGCCTCCAAGATTTATACTTAATTAGCCATTCATCAATTTTTTCTACTGGGACAAAGATACCTTCAGTTTCTTTTTCAGTAATTCCTCTAAACATACTTTTAGTTCGGTTTATGCAATTAATAAATGATATTGCACAGGTATCTCCTTTTTCTAAAAAATATAAAGCTATTTCTTCACCATTCTTATCTTCTCTTATAATTTTTACAGCACCATTTAAAATTAAAGGAACGTGAGACATTTTATCCCCAATGTCAATTAATAATTCATTGGGTTTAATAGTTCTGTGCATTCCCACATTAATTATTTCATTTACTAATTCTTCTTCAAAAATTAGTGAATAATAATCTTTTAATTTATTTTTTAGCACTTCTTTATCTGTAGTCATAAATCATTATTTAATAATGCATTGTACAAATTTAATGAATCTAAATAAAAAAACTCCTGATTTTAATCAGGAGTTTTTCTTCAAATAATTGTAAATAAATAGGTAAATTAAAACTTAACTTGAAGTTGCATTAAAAGTGCATCATTATCTTTTGTTATACCATCAATTTCTTTTGCTTGATAGTTTATTTGTAACCTTGTGTTTTTATTAAAAAAATAATTTAAACCAAAAGTCATCATTTTTTGATGTCTAAAGCCTGTAATATCTAGATCTGCATCAAAAAATTCATATTTAAATACAGGTTGTAATTTGTCATTAACATCATAAGTAGCCATTGCATAAGCACCTTGTCTTTCTTTACCAAGTTCAACAGGAACTGATCCACAGCCACCATCAGCATCTAAACTATAGGCACCTTCATCATAAATATATTCACCTTGAAGAGTAAAGTCGTTGTACTTAACTAAAGCATCAAAACCGTAAGTTGTTCTACTATCGTCATTATTATTTGGATATCCATATCTAAAACTTGCTCCAACATTTAAAAAGTCTAATACTTGATACGTTGCACGACCTATAACATCTTTTTTCTTATTTGTATCTTTTACCCCTAATCCTTCTCCATTCATTAAAGCTACAGAATATTTAAATTTAGATTCACTTGTTCCACCAAGCATCATTAAACCCATATCTCTTTGTGGAGCAACTAATTGGTCAGCTACAATTGCTCTGTCAATAGTTGTTAGGGAATGACAAGCAGTTGTTACTTCTCTACCAAAAGGTTGTTTAAAAGATCCTAAAGAAAATTTAGCCCATTCGTTTTTATCATAAGTTACAAATGCGTCTAATAAGTACGCGTTTCCATCACCAATAAAAGCACTAGTTTCTAATACTACATAATATGAGAAAGAGCGATTTACTCTACCACGTACACCAATTCTAGCACGTTTAAAATTAAAAGTATTTTCACCAGCATCAGTGAAATAAGTATTGTATTGTGGTTGAATATATCCAAAAACAGTCATACTACTTGTAGTTGGTGTTCCTGATGCGGCTCCTGCAGGTGCAGCATCGTCTTCACATCCTTGGGCAAAAGTTACACCCATTGAAAATGTAAATAAAAATGCGAATAATAATAAAATTTTTGATTTCATATAAAGTATTTTATTTTTTTAAAAAGATCCTAAATAACAATGGTTAAATATTGGTATTTTAAACATTATCAAATAGATTGTTATTTAGAGGTCTTTAATTTTTTTTTTACCTTTTAGTTTTCAACTATTAGTTCTAGGTTTTTTGGATTGCTGTCTCCACCCCACTGGTTAGATGCCCATGCACTATTAGAATTGTTTAATTTGTTCATTCCAAATAGCATACTATATGCATCATATCCAAGTACATTCAACCAAGCTGTCATTACTGCTGAAGTTTGACCAGTGTAGCAGTAAGTTACAATTGGTTTACTTGGGTCTAAATATTTGTAACTGTTATCTGATAATAAAAGCGGAAGTATTCTGTGAGCTCCATCAATATGACCGAAACCTAAATAATCTGCTTCCTTGAAATAATTATTGATGAAATAGCCAGAAGGGTTATCTAATACTTCTTGTGCGGTTTTAGTTTTAAATTTATTTTTGATAACTTCTTTTACTCGTTTTTTAAGTAAATCTTCTTTACTATCAATAGTTATACCTAAGTCTGGATCCTTAAATTCTGCATCCTTTGGTGCTTCAGTTTTAACTAATTTTCCAGAAGCAATGTTTCCTATGTTGTCATTCCAAGATTTTGCAGTAGTTGAATTCCAACCTGACATACCCCATTTAAGAGCATGTGTTTTTTTGAAACCATACATTCTCATTAATGCAGTAGCGTAACAAGCAGTTTGTCCAGAATAGCAAACGATTAATATTTTTTTGTTCCCTGCTAATTCACCATGTTCTAAAATATCTTCGAAAGGTACATTAATAGCTCCTTTTATATGACCTGATTTCCAAGCGTCAATACTTCTAATATCTATAATGTAATGTTCATCTAAAAAAGTTTGTAGGACAGCTTCGGCTGGAGCTGGAGTTACAAATTTCCCTATTTCATCGTTTTCATCTATTTTGTTGAAATCTAAACCAGACCCTACCATATGAATTTTTAATTCAGAAAAAGCAGGTTTTCCAGTTACAGGATCGTCTCCACCGTCACATGATGTTAAAAAAAGTGTTGGGATAAATAAAAGTCCGATTAATATTAATGATATTTTTTTCATAATTTGTTTGTTTTGATTAATATAATTAAGCCATTTGGCATTGTTATTCTACTACTGGGTAATTTTGAGTTTCTTTTGATGAAAATCCGTTCCAACCTTTTTCAGTTAAAACTGAATTCATATAACTGTTAGCGCCATAGCCTAAGTTATATACATCATATCCTAATATTTGTAAATAGGCAACTACATATGCTGCAGTTTGACCTGTATCACAGCTAACCAATATTTTTTTATCAGTTGGTAATGTGAATAAATCTGAAGTTGATGAAAGTGAAGATCCAGGTTGGTATCTTACAGCCCCTGGTACGTGACCAAAATTGTATTTCTCTTCACTTGCATAATGTGAAATATAATATTCACTTGGGTTTTCAAAAACTACTTCAGCTTTTACAATATAATCTTTGTAAGGTTTTGCAAATGCTTCTTTAATACGCGCTTTTAAAATATCTTTTCCTTCAATTTTCCCCGTTGCAATAGTTGGAGTAGTACCTTTTTCAGGTAGAGCATTTACAGTTGTTTCTAATTGATCAGCGAATGCATTGGTTGAATTTTTTTTCCACATGTTAGTGGCAAATTCATCTGCCCAAGAGCTCATTCCCCATTTTAAACTGAATACATTATTGTAGCCTGCTAAACGAAGTAAACTTGCATAATATGATGCTGATTGACCAGAGTAACATACAATTGTTATTTTGTCATAATTAGCTGGAGTAATTTTGGTTTCAAAATAATTTAATAATTCTGGACCTTGAACGTTTTCTGCATTTTGAATGTGTCCATATGCAAACCAATCTTCACTTCTAATATCTAAAACTAGGTATTTTTTGTTTTTTACATTTTCCTTAATTTCAGGAGCTAAAATAATTGCTGGAGCTAATTCACTATTAATAAAATTCCCATTAGCTTCTAAATATTGAACTAAAAGTTCAAATTCAGATGGATCATTAATTTGTGTTTGTTGTGTATTACTTTTAAAGCTACTTAATAATATAGTTGCAATAAACAGAATACTTAAATATGAGATTATTTTTTTCATTTTTTAGTAATTAATTTTAATTAATATTTTGTTACAAATGTGACATTAAATAGCCATAAATGTTACATCAAAATTAGCCACGAAAACGTTGTATTTTAATGACATTTATCATTAAACACTTATATATAATTGGTCTGTTTAGGTACTAAAGTTACATAAGTAAGTTGTTGTTTAACTGTGAGTTAAATGAATTTATTTTTAATAAAATTAAGATAGTGAATTGTTGTAATTATTGAAGTATTATGCTGTCTTTTAATAGCGTAAAATTGAATGTAATTTTTTTAAAATGGAAAAACATTTTTTAAAAAAATAATCATAAAAAAAGCTGCTTTATTTCTAAAGCAGCTTTAATAAATAAATAAAACTAACAACCGCCTTCTGCGGGCTTCTTTTTCTTCTTTTCCACAGTTATTACCTTTTTAGGAGGTGCTATTTTAACTGGAATTGGTTTTGCTTCAATTGAAGCTTTTTTTATGGATTCTTCAATAAATCCTTTTATATCTGCAATAGATTTTTCAATAGTATCATTTTTAGAAATTAATTTATTTTGATGATAACTATTTTCAATAGTAGCCATTTTTATATTAGTGTATCCAAGTTGATTTAACATTAAAAAAGGGACAGTAACATCATTAGTATTTGAACCGTATAAAATAATTGTTTTGTTCTCGGTTTTTAAGTTGTTTAGTAGATTGGAATTATAATCATTTAAAATTTCTGGAGTATACATATTTAAGGCATTTTCAATATGTCCTTTTTCAAATTCAAATTGATTTCTAACATCAATTAATGCCAAATTTTCTCCGTTTAATTCTTCTAACGTTACAAAATAATTATTATTTGTAATTTTTTCTAAAGTGCTTTTAGTATTGTTGGCATACAAATGCTTTGGCTTTTTGTATGATAAAACAGCTATTAAAACAACTAATATTGTTATTACGGCTGCAATTGAAATTCTTTTAGTTTTTTCTAATTCTTTCATCTGTTTAAATTTTTTGTTTTATTGATCAGATGGAATTTGCATTCTTTTAATTTTGTTTTTTTCAGAATATCAAGTAATGCATATTTCATAATTAATGTTTTAATAAATTAGCAACCTCCTTCAGCTGGTTTTTTCTTTTTCTTTTCAACTGTAATTACTTTTTTAGGGGCAACTTTTTTAACTATAACAGGTGTGTCAACTTTAAATTGTTCGGGATAGGCTACTCCAAAAAACATGCTTGCAGCTTTTCTAGTGCTGTAAAGTTCAAAATCTAAAGCAGTCATATTTTCAGTTGGTTTTACAGGATTTATAATTGTTTTGAACCACTCATTTAATCCGCCTTTTAAAACTTTTAAGTTTTTATAGTTTAATCTATTGCATAAAATCCAAGCTTGATCAGCATTAAAATTATCATTTGAAAATAAAATTACATTGTATTGACTTTGATTTAAATAGGGTACAGAATCTTCGTCTAATAATTTTTTCAAAGGAATATTTATAGCATTAGGTAATGAATATTTTGTGTACTCAGCTTCATCCCTAACATCAATTAAAATAAATGAAGGGTCTTGATTTACCAATCTATCTGCTAAAATATCTGTTGAAATATATCTTTCAGGACTTATTGCTTTGCTTAATAATTCTTCAGGATTAATACCTTCATGTTTTTGATATTTAGGTAATAATACCAAACCTGCCGCAAGAATAACAAGTATTAGTGCTAAAATTGTGTATCTAAAAGTTAAAACTTTTGCTACTTTTCTATTAACCATTTTTATGTTATTTAATTAGTAAAATATTTTTTTTACTCTTTTTCTAATTTGATCTGAAAGTGCAAAAATTATAATTGCAGCAATTGTAAATACAAAAACAAACCAATATCTATTTACACCAAAAGTATCCATTAATGTAATGTTTCCTTCAAAACTTCCTTCATAAATTGGTTGGAAAAGGAAATATAATTCTGAAAAAATGAATACACCCATCATTATACCAATTACATAAATTATAGCATCAACTTTTCCAATTGCAACTGCGCATAAACTTGTTCCAGGGCAAAAACCTCCCGCAACAAATCCAACACCCATTATTGCCCCACCAATAATTGCGCCCCATAAATATGTTGGATGAACGTATAAAGCACCCATATCTAAATATCCTAAATAATCCATATATAAAATACCAATTAATGCTACCAATGCAGCAGTAAAAAATACTTTTAATACAGCAAAATCATAGCCATAAAATACCCCAGCTAATTTTCTTGAAGAAGAAAAACCAGAAGCTTCTAATACAAATCCGAAAGCAATACCAATTATTATTGCTATTATATTACTCCATTCGTAAGGAATTACACCATTTGGAATTAAAGGTCCCATATATTTTGTTTTTTAATTTTATTAAATCCAATTTTTTCTAAAGAAATAGGCTACTAAAAATGCTGTCCCAAAAATGGCTAACATAGTTATAAAACCTCCTGTTGAAAGTACAGCCATTCCACTTAAAGCAGCACCACTTGTACAACCTCGTGCAATTTGAGCACCTAATCCAAAAAGGACTCCTCCTCCTAATGCAAATATTAATCTTCGTTTTCTTGTTATTTTTGGTGAATGTTGTACTCTCCATCCAATTCTACCAGAGAGGCCTCCAGAAATAAAAGCACCAATTAAAACTCCTAAGGTTTCAAAAACTAGCCAGTTATTCATTGGTGATTCGTTACCTTTTATAAATTTGCTGTAATATTCATTTTGCTCAGCATGGGAATGTGTTACGGTATTTACTATTGTAACAACACTACTTTTCATAGCACCACTTGCACCTAATCCTCTACCAGTCATGTAAAAAGTGAATAGAATTAATATTCCTAACAGAAAACCACCAAAATATGGATTCCAGTAAATGTGACTGTTTTTATTTGTGTTTATTTTTAGTTTTTTCATTTTAATATAGATAACGTGTTATTTGCCCTGCTTCTACCATTACAAATCTTAATACTAATCCTCCAATTAATACTAATAGAGCAGGAACAGCAACAGGAACTTTAAAGCCAATAAGTTCAATTAATTCTAATATGGCAGGTACAATTAATCCAAGTATAATTACAAAGCCGAAGAACATTAAAGTAAATTCTCCTCCAACTAATAATTGCATTGCTTCCAGTTGAACTTCAGATCCAGCATACATCCCCATAAGCATGTGCACAATTAAACCTAGTTCTAAAACAATTAGCGCTAAATCTATTTTTCCAAATAGGTGTTTCTCCTTTTTAGTTTTTGCTAACAATATAATTGTAGCTGCACCGGTTGATAAACCAGAAACTAAAAATAAAGGGCCTAAAATTGCATTATTCCATAAAGGTCTTGCATTAAAAGCTGATAATAAAATACCTGTATAAACTCCTAAAATAATTGATAATGGAATTAAAGCATAGGCCATATTTTTTCTATTATCTTTTAAGAACTTTTCAAATTTATTTAAAAAATCAAATTTTAACTCCCATTTTGGGAAAATTTCAGAGTAATAGCTAAATACCCATAAGAATGAAATAGGTGTAATAATTAACAATACCCAGGCTCCCCAACTCATTGGAGATTCTATTCTAATAGTTGTGTATAATCTCCAAAAGTAAAATTTGTGAGTTAAATCATAAAATAAAGCTAGCAAACCTAATGTTAATGCTATTGGCGATATTATTGATGCATACTTAACAGCAGCTGGGTAATCTTTTTCTTTTCCCAAAACTGTAATTAAACCTGCAAAAAATAATAAACCTGCGGCTAAACCACCTAAAAATAAATAGATTGATATTGGCCAATGCCATATTTCTAATGAAGGATCTATATGTGGTAAGTTTCTTCCACTTGTAAATAATTCTTCTTGCATACTATAAATTTTTAAATTAAATAATAAACGTGAGGCTTAGTTCCAGCTTCTGGTGCCAATGTTTTATGTTTTCTGTTCTTTAATAATTCTGAAACTTCACTATTTGGATTGTCTAAATCACCAAAGTACATACACTTTGTTGGGCAAACAGAAACACAGGCAGGAAGTTGTCCTTTTTCTAATCTATGATGACAAAAAGTGCATTTATCAACATATCCATCAGGATGTTGGAAACGAGCATCGTAAGGACAAGACTCTATACAAGCACCACATCCAATACATTCATTACCTGTAACTAAAACAATTCCATTATCTAATTGATGGCTCGCTCCTGTTGGACAACAGCGTACACAAGGAGCATTATCGCAATGATTGCAACGTTCAGATTTTAGTTCTAATTCAATATTAGGATATGCACCATTTACGGTTTCAGTAATCCAATCTCTGCAGTACCCAATTGGTACATCATTTTCAGTTTGACAAGCAACAACGCAGTCGCTACAACCAACACATTTTAATGTGTCTATAACCATTGCATATCTCATATCTCAGTATTTTTATGTGGGTTTTCGGTTAAAATTGTTACAAAATTCCCTCTCATTCCAGTACCTCCCATTATTGGGTCAATTGCTACTGATGAAATTAATTCTGTATCGTTGATTCCTTTACCAAAAGCACGACTTAATTTTTTTTCTTGATGACCAAAACCATGTACCATATACACAGAGTCCCAACGAACTCGTTCTGTTACTCTCACTTTTATTGAAAAAGTTGAAATAATATCATCTTGATTTTTTAACCATACTTCTTGACCAGTTTTTAATCCTAGTATTCTTGAAACTTTAGGGTTAACCCATAAGTTGTTTTCACTCTTTAAATCGTTTAAATTTGGATTGTTTGCAGTTCTACTAAACGTATGCATTGGTGCTCTACCATAATTTAATCTGTAAAAACCTTGTTGAGGTTCAGGATGTTTTGTGTATTTTGGAAGAGGATCAAATCCTAAATTTTTTAATTCATTAGAATATAATTCTATTTTACCTGAATGAGTTGGGAATTCGTGAGGACCATTTTCATTTAAATACATTGATCCAGATTTACGTGGAAAATTTTTAACTCCAATTTTCTCCATTTCTTCTAAAGAAGTTCCCATTTGGTTTAATTGCCATTCAATTACTTCTTTATAATCGGTATAATTAAAATATTCACCAACTCCCATGCGCTCTCCAATTTCTTTGGCAATCCACCAAGATGGTTTAGAATCGTATTTTGGTGCTACAGCAGGAATTCTTATAGCAATTGATGGCTCCCTATTTGTTGCAGATCTAATTTCATCATAACGTTCTAAATACGTGCATTCTGGTAAAACAACATCAGCATAACCTGTAACATCCATTGGCATAGTATCAATAACAACCATAAAATCTAAAGCATCCATAGCTTCTTCCAATAATTTTTTATTTGGAATTGATTTTGTGATGTTTGTACCAGCAACCAAAAGTGCTTTTACCGGATATTTATTATCATCACTAGGTATTGCGGATTTTATTACTTCTGTTGTAATACCCATTTGAGCTAAAGGATATTTTGCTCCAATTTCTTTCCATCCCCATTTTGGGTGTGGGTATTCTGGTGCTGGAAATTCAGGGACTTTTATGCTTTCTTTAAAGTAGAAGCCACCTCTGCGACCCCATGAGCCTAACAAAGCATTTAAAATAGCCATGGCTCTAGCTCTTTGAGAATCATCTCCATACCAAACTACGTGGCGACCAGGATGAATTATTACAGCAGGAGATGCATCTGCCATCTCTCTTGCAGTTTTTCTAATTTCTTCTGGTTTAATTCCTGTAATTCCGTATGCCCATTCTGGTGTGAATGTACTTACATGGTCTTTTAATTCATTAAATCCAGTAGCATATTTTTCAATATATTCTTTATCATATATATTTTCATTTATTAAAACATTCATCCAAGATAGCATTAAAGCTATGTCGGTTGCCGGTTTAATAGCTAACCAATATTTAGATTTACTGGCGGCGGTAGAAAAACGCGGGTCTACAGTTATAATTGTAGCACCATTATCAATAGCATCAGACATTTCTTGTACTTGGCTATTGTGCATATTTTCACCAATGTGAGAACCAATTAATACTAAACATTTAGTATCTCTGATATCGGTTGGTTCAGGTGATCCAACCCAAGATCCAAATGTTAAATTAAATCCAGTTTCACGAGGGCCTCTACATTGTGCATAGGCTGGTTCTGCGATTGTGTCAGAACCAAATGCTTGGTATAAATGCTCTAAATGTTTTCCTGGAGCCCCATGTTTAATAAGCGCTAAAGATTCTGCACCAAATTCTTCTTTAATTCCATTAAATTTAGAAGCAATTAAATCTAATGCTTCTTCCCAACTTGCTTCTTTAAAGGTTTGTTCACCGTTAACAGTTGTTCTAATTAAAGGTGTTTTTAGTCGGTCTTCATCATTGTACATTCCAACACCACCAGTTCCTCTAGGGCATAAACGGCCATAACAATGTGGGTCATTCTCGTTACCAATAATTTTTTTAATAGAACCTTCTTCATCTGAATAAGTCCAAGCGGCGCACTTCCAAAAACAAACTTCGCAATAAGTTGCAGTTCTTTTAAAAGTTTTAGCAACATTTTCTTTCACTAGTTCATCTATATATGAACTAGCACCAAACATATTTAATGCTGACGTTGTTGCTGCTACACCTCCCAAACTTAAAGCAGAAATTTTTATAAATTTTCTTCTTGAAGTAGTCATAAGTTTAATTATTTATTTCTTGTGTAAAGGTATTTACTGAACTATGTTTAATGTATGATAAAAGTCATTAAATGTTCCTCGATATAGTAACAATGGTTACATTAAGTAATTGAAAATCAATAGTATATATGTAACAAAAGTAACACATATAGGATAAGTAACTGTATTGAAATAGGTTATAATTTTAAAGGTAATTAAGTCTTATTATTTTTAGAAATTTAATTCATGTAATTTTGTATTTAGTTATTTCAAAAAATGGTAAAAAATAAAATTTGGTATTTTTTTGGTGCTGTTTTAATAATAGTAGGATTCATATATTTTATTATTAATAAAGAAATTAATTCAACAATTAAAGAAGTAAGCGATTATACTAAAATAGAAAGTATAAATAAAGAAAGTTGTTTAAGCTGCCATAAAAATACTTCAGGATATTCATCGTATCATAACCCAGAATTGATTGGTTGTGCAAGTTGTCATTTAGGAAATATAGTTTCAAATGATAAAGATGAATCTCATAAAGGGATGATTTTAATTCCCGGAAATTTAAGTGATGCTAATAAAACGTGTGGTAAATGTCACCCAAATGAATTAGCAAAAATTGAGAATTCATTAATGACAACTAATAGTGGATTAATTGCAGTTGATAAATATGTTTTTGGCGAAGCAGATTCACCAAATAAACAATACCATATTAAATTAATTAAGAATTCAGCATCAGATAAACATTTAAGAGATTTATGTGCAAATTGCCATTTAGGAGCTGAAAAAAAAGAATTTGGCGCAATTACACAAATAAGTAGAGGAGGAGGTTGTAATGCCTGTCATTTAAATTATTCTGAAGAAGCAAAAAAGGATTTGGAAACCTATTTAAGCTCAAATAAAAAGGTGTTGCCTAAATTCCATCCTGCAACTAATATTTTTGTGAAAAATGAACATTGTTTTGGTTGTCATAGCAGATCTAGTAGAATTTCAACCAATTATGAAGGTTGGCAAGAGACGTTATTGGAACAAGAAGATATAAAAGGTAAAAAGGGTTTTAAAACTTTTGAAGATAAAAGAATTTATGCTCAAAAAGAAGAAGATGTACATCATGCCAAAGGTTTGTTGTGCATAGATTGTCATTCATCACATGAAGTAATGGGTGATGGCAAAAAATATACCCACGAAGAACAAGCGGTAAAATTGCAATGTTCAGATTGTCATTTCAAAGAAAAACCAAAAACTATACCTTATAGTAAGTTAGATGCTGAAAGTTTATTGGTTTTTTTACATAGAGATTATAAACATACAGACAATCAGATAATTGCAGTTGAAAAAGACAATCATCCTTTAGTTAATACCTATGTTGAAACCACAGGAAAAGCGTATTTAATAGGGAAAGGAGATAATAAATTACATGAATTAAAACCACAATCGAAAATTTGTTCAAGAGATAATGCGCATAAAAATGTAAGTTGTTCTACTTGCCATTCATCTTGGACTTCACGTTGTATTGGTTGTCATAATCAATTTGATAAAAATGAGCCAAGAGCTTTTGATTTGTTAGATAAAAAATTTGGTAAAGGACAGTGGAAAGAATATGTTTCTGAATTTTCTTCGTCATTACCCGCAATTGGAGTTCGTTCAACTAAAGACGGAAAACATATTGAACCTGCAGTTCCAGGAATGATTTTAACTATTGATAAAGGGAGTTATTCTGGAAAAAAAATAGGAGAAGATGTTTCTTTTCATAGGTTATACGCGCCAAATTCACCACATACAACTACTAAAAAAGTTAGAGATTGTAAAAGCTGTCATGCTAATTCCGCTTCATTAGGTTATGGTAATGGAGAATTAAAATACCTTATTCAAAATGGAAAAGGGAAATGGTATTTCAATCCTGAATACGATTTAAATATAAATGATAATTTACCTGAAGACGCTTGGATTCCTTTTTTAAAGCCCGTAAAAAAAGGTGTTGTAAATTCAACAAGAACTGATTTTAGGCCATTTACTGTAAAAGAACAGCAACAATTATTGTTGGTTGGGGCTTGTTTAGAATGCCATAATGGAGATTCTAAAATTATGCAACAAAGTTTAATAGAAGGAATTCAACCATTATTAAAAAAGCTAAACAAAAAGTGTATATTGCCAACTTGGAATTAACTTTTTGTAAATGAATAAAATTAAAGTAGCTTTTTTGGTTTTTGTGATGTCATCACTATTAGATATAATAGGAATTATTTTTTCAATTCAAATTCTTATCTATATTTTTAAGCCATTAATCATATTTTCATTAGTCTTTTTATATGTATTTTCATTGCCAAAAAGGTTGAAATGGTATGTAATTGCATTAGAATTTTCTTTTTTTGGAGATGTATTTTTACTGTTTGAAGGAGAATTATTTTTTATACTAGGACTTATTTCTTTCTTATTAGCTCACCTGTTATTTATAAAAATTGTAATTGATAGAATTGAAAAAAACAATTTAAAAACAATGTTAGTTTCCTCATTTCCTTTTTTAATAATTTTTGGATTGTTGA
>Ga0102815_10000566_pt1 | contig 24518 bp, 23 predicted proteins | sample ColrivemetaGS759_FD_79113 | JGI IMG/M metagenome (GOLD analysis project Ga0102815, IMG submission 79113) | Estuarine microbial communities from the Columbia River estuary - Ebb tide ETM metaG S.759 | ecosystem: Environmental > Aquatic > Marine > Intertidal zone > Estuary | place: USA: Columbia... | reverse complement strand
CACTTTTACATTATCTTCTTCTATATTATAAGGGAAATGAAAAATGTCTTCACCTTTGTAATTATAAGAAGTACATGCTTTTAACGTATCGAATCCTGAAAGCACATCTCCTTTCATCATCATCAATTGAGTCACTCCATTTATTTGAACAGCATATTTAAGAGCTACCAAATCTAACCACCCACATCTACGTGGGCGACCTGTAGTTGCTCCAAATTCCATGCCAACTCTAGACATTGTTGCACCATCTTCATCAAATAATTCAGTAGGAAAAGGTCCAGAACCAACTCTAGTTGTATAAGCTTTGAAAATTCCAAACACATCGCCAATTTTATTAGGTGCAACACCTAAACCAGTACAAGCACCGGCAGCTGTAGTATTTGATGAAGTTACAAATGGATATGTTCCAAAATCGATATCAAGTAATGATCCTTGAGCTCCTTCAGCTAATATTGTTTTATTATTTTTAATAGCGTTATTTAAATATTCTTCACTATCAATAAATGTTAATTGTTTTAATGTATCTATTGCATTAAAAAATTCAGCTTCTAATTCTTTTAAATTGTATTGAATATCAACATTAAAAAATTCAATCATTTTAATGTGCTTTTCAGTTAGAGCAGCATATTTTTCTTTCCAATCAACTAATTCTAAATCTCCAACTCTCATCCCATTTCTTCCTGTTTTATCCATGTAAGTTGGTCCAATTCCTTTTAAAGTAGAGCCAATTTTAGCTTTGCCCTTTGAGGCTTCACTTGCAGCATCTAATAATCTATGAGTTGGTAAAATTAAATGTGCTTTTCTGGAAATTAACAATTTAGCTTTAAAATCTAAATTAAATTGAGCTAAGTTTTCTAATTCCTTCTTAAAAATTACTGGATCAATAACAACTCCATTTCCAACAACATTTACAGCGTTTTTGTGAAAAATTCCTGAAGGAATGGTATGTAATACATGTTTATGCCCATCAAAAATAAGTGTGTGACCAGCATTTGGACCTCCTTGAAAACGAGCAATTATATCATAATTTTTGGTAAGAACGTCCACAATTTTACCTTTTCCTTCATCCCCCCATTGTAATCCTAATAATAAATTTACAGCCATTTTGGTTTTTTAATAATATGTTAGTTGTTTTTTTGTTTTTTTGTTCCGTAGAAATAAAGTGAATGATTTTGAATTTCAATATTAAAAGTTTCTTCAATAGTTTTTTTAATAATTTGAATTCGTGGATCACAAAATTCAATTACTTCACCTGTGTCAGTTAAAATTATGTGGTCATGCTGCTTGTCAAAATAAGATTTTTCGTAATGTGCTTGATTTTGACCAAATTGATGTTTTCTAACTAGTCCTGATTCTAGTAATAATTCAATTGTATTGTATAAAGTAGCTCTACTAACTCTATAGTTTTTGTTTTTCATTTGAATATATAACGATTCTATATCAAAATGATGATTAAGATCATATATTTCTTGTAAAATTGCGAAGCGTTCAGGTGTTTTTCTATGGCTATTTGCCTCTAAAAAATTAACAAAAACATTTTTCACAATTTTTTGATTATCGTTATTCATAACTCAACTTTTAGGTTATAGAACTAAACAACAAAGTTACTTCTAATTTTTTAAAAATTTACTTGCAATAAGCATATTTATTAACTTAAATTGTTCATAAATTAATGTTTATAAATTCTATCTACTGTTTCAATTCCTTCAATTTTTTTAATGCTATCACTTAATTTTTGCAATTGGCTTTTATTTTGAACACTTACTGTAATTTTTCCATCAAAAAGACCATCAACTCCAGAAATGTTTAAACTTAAAATATTCACACTCATATTTTTTGAAATAATTTGAGTTATTTCATTCACCATACCTACATGATCTACACCATGTATTTTTATAATTGCCTTAAACTCTTGTTTTGTAGAATCTATCCATTTAGCATTTATAATTCGGTACGCATAATTTGCTTGTAAGCTTATTGCATTAGGACAATCTTTTTTATGAACTTTTATACCTTCATTAATTGTGACAAAACCAAATACATTATCTCCGGGAATTGCATTACAGCATTGAGACATTTTAAAATCTAAACGCTCTTCTTCATTTCCAAATACTAATAAATCATATTTATCAACAATTTCATCTTTGTCTATAAATTCAGGGTTTTTCGAACTTCTTTTTATTCTATTTTTAAAGAAGTTCATAAATGCATTATTTCTATGTGAAATAAAATCTTTAAGCTCGTTATTGTCAATAGAGCCATTGCCCATTCTATAGAATAAATCTTGACTAGTTCTCAACTTAAAATAAACAACTAAATCATTAACAATTTTTTCATTTAATGTTATTTTAAGATGTCTTAACTTTCTAGTTAAAATTTCTTTTCCATCTTCTGCAATACTTTTTTGTCCTTCTTTTAGCGCACTTTTAATACGTGTTCTGGCTCTTGCAGTAACAACAAAATCTAACCACCCAACATTTGGTTTTTGATTTTTTGAAGTAATTATTTCAACTTGATCACCACTAAATAATTCTTGGCTTATTGGTTTTAATTTTCCGTTTATTTTTGCTCCTCTGCAATTCATACCAACTTGTGTATGAATAGAAAATGCAAAATCTAAAGCTGTTGCATTTTTTGGTAAGGCTTTTAAATCTCCATTAGGGGTGAATATAAAAATTTCTTTAGCATATAAATTTAACTTAAAGTCTTCAACAAAATCTATTGCGCTACTGTCTTGATTTTCAAATGTTTCTTTAATTTTATTTAACCAATCATCTAATCCACTTTCGCTCTCATTTTGGTTTTTGTATTTATAATGAGCGGCATATCCTTTTTCAGCAATTTCATCCATTCTTGAAGATCTAATTTGAACTTCAACCCATTTCCCTTGAGGACCCATTACGGTGATATGTAAAGATTCGTAACCTGTTGATTTAGGTTGGCTAATCCAATCACGCATTCTACTTGGGTTTGGTCTAAAATGATCTGTTACAATAGAATATATTTTCCAAGCATCAAATTTTTCATTTTTTTCTGATGATTTATAAATAATTCTAATAGCAAATTTGTCATAAATTTCATCATAAGAAACACCCTGAGAAAGCATTTTTTTTCTGATGGAATAAATTGATTTTCTTCTTCCTTTAATAAAATAATCAAAACCTTCTTTATCTAAGGCTTCTGTTATTATATTTGAAAACCCTTCTATATATTGATCTTGAAGATCTTTATTTTTTCGAATTTGGTCTTGAATTTCATTGTATACCTCTGGCTCAGTATATTTTAAACCTAAATTCTCCAGCTCAGTTTTAATATTATATAAACCTAATCTATGCGCAAGAGGAGCATATATATACAATGTTTCAGATGCAATTTTTAGCTGTTTGTCAGTTGGCATTGCATCCATTGTTTGCATATTATGCAATCTATCAGCAATTTTTATTAAAATAACTCTAACATCATCATTTAAAGTGAGTAACATTTTTCTAAAATTCTCGGCCTGTACTGATGCATCCTGATCCTTTTTTAAATGAGATATTTTAGTTAAACCAACAACAATTCTGGCTATATTTTCACCAAATAAACGCTCTATATCTTCTGCAGTATACTCTGTATCTTCAATAACGTCATGAAGTAGTGCAGCAACAATTGAAGAAGTATCTAACCCAATTTCATAAGCTACTATTTTAGCAACAGCAATTGGATGATAGATATAAGGTTCACCAGTTTTTCTTCTTTGACTACTGTGTGCTTCAACAGCAATATCAAAAGCTTTTCTAATTTCCTTTTTATCTTCATCAGTAAAAGTTTGATAGGCCCCTTTTAAAAGATCTTTGTAGCGCCTAGCAATTTCTTTATTTTCTTCTTCTATACTGATATTGTATGTCATAAATTAAAAATAACACTTTAAACGAATTAAACAATAGTTAATAACTATTTTTTTAAATTTAAAATTCGCTGTAATAATGTTGGGTGCGAATAATGAATTTTAACATATAAATTATTGGGTGTTAAATTACTTAAACTGTTTTTAGATAGTTTTTTTAAAGCATCAATTAATGATTGCCCGTTAAAATTATTTTTAGCATAATCATCGGCCTGATATTCAAATTTCCTTGATAATATATTCATTAAGAAGCTAGTAATTTCAGAAATTGGACTATATAAAATAGTGAAAGCTATTAGTCCAATATGAAAGCTAGTAGTTTCAACTCCTAATGCCTGAGATAAAACATTATTACTAACTAATAATGATAAAATAAATAAAGTAAATCCTGTCAATAATAATGATAAGATAATATTATAAATAATATGTTTCTTTTTGTAATGACCAACTTCGTGCGCAAGAACAGCAACAATCTCATCAATTTCTAAATCATTAATGAGCGTGTCATAGAGTGTAATTCTTTTTTGTGATCCAAATCCAGAAAAATAAGCATTTGCTTTTGTTGAACGTTTAGATCCATCAATAACAAAAATATTTTCAATTTTGAACCCCACTTTTTTTCCGAAATTTTCAATTTCTGTTTTTAATTCTCCATCATTTAAAGGAGTTTGTTTGTTGAATAATGGGACAATTAATTTAGAATAAAACATATTCATAAATAAAGTAACTATACCAATTAAAACCCAAGCATAAATCCAAAAAGATGACGTAGTAGTTTCATAAAACCATGTTAATAAAGCTAAAATTCCACCTCCAATAAAAATCATCATCAACCATCCTTTTATTTTATCTAATAAAAATGTTTTTTTTGAAGATTTGTTAAAACCGTATTTTTCTTCAATTATAAAGGTTTGATAGTATGAAAATGGTAAAGAAATTAAATCACTTGCAAAAAGTATAATTCCAAAGAATATTAATGTTATAATTATAATGTTGTTTGAAATATTTCTAGAAATTTCATCAACAAAGGCAAACCCATCAAAAATAAAAAATAGAACAGTTGTTAACACAGAAAACCCACTAACAATTATTGAAAATTTATGATTTTCCTTTTTATATGATTGAGATTTAAGATACTCTTCATTGTTATAAATACCTTCTAATTCTTCAGGAATAGGATTATTAAAATGTGTTGCGTTTAAATGATCTATATAGGTGTCAAATAAATATTTAACAATTATTATTCCAATTAAAACATAAAAAAAAGTGTTTGGGTTCATTTGTATAATTTATTTTTTTAGGTGTCTTTGTCTAACTCCTTCAAATAAAATAATTGCAGCACTAACTGAAACATTCATAGAATCAATAGCACCGCGCATAGGAATTATTATATTTTTAGTAGTATTTTTTAACCAGGAATCAGATAAGCCTGTTGCTTCAGTGCCAACTATAATTGCAGTTGGAAGTGTATAGTCAATAGTTTGATATTCAACCGAAGCAGTTAATGCTGCACCATATATATTAATTTTATGATTTTTTAAAAAATCAATGATTTCTTCTGTTGTACCTGTAGCTATTTGTGTTGTAAAAACACAGCCTACACTAGATCTAATAATATTTGGATTATAAATGTCTGTTTTAGGATTTGCAATAAGAACTGCATCAATACCTGCAGCATCCGCAGTTCTAAGTAAAGCACCAATATTTCCAGGTTTTTCAGGAGCTTCTGCAACTAAAATTAATGGATTTTTTGTTTTAAAATTTAATTTATTTAACTCTAAACTTTTCGTATTTGCTAAGGCTATTATACCTTCGGTTGTATTTCTAAACGCTAATTTTTTATAAACATCATTTGAAATTTCAATAATTTCAATTGTTGGATTTTTAAGTAATATTTCTTCTGAAATTCCTCCTTTTAATATAGATGGATCAACTAAAATTGTTTCAATTATATAGTGTCCTTTAAGAGCCAATGATATTTCACGAAAACCTTCAATTACAAATTTTTGCGTTTTCCTTCTAATTCTAGATTTTTCTATAAGTTGAAATATTTCTTTTATATACGAATTTTGGGTGCTTGTTATCACTTTTTTCATATTGCAAACATAATTTTAAATTACCTATATATTTGTGGTTTTATAATAATTTATAAGTAGCACAACCATTTTACTATAGCTTTTTATACCATCTTCTTGGTTATTGGCTTTTAAAAAATTATCATAAAATATTTTGAAATATTTTTCACTCCAATTTTGATATGATTCCCAAAATTCTTGATTTTGTTGCAAATCCTTTAAAATACCAATATTTAATGATGCTTTTAATTCTTCAAATTTTTCAGGATTGGTATAATTAATTTCATTTAAGCAATAGCGCAAAGCATTTAAATAACTTCCATATTGAAAAAAACTATCACTAGAATTTATAGCAGCCAAATAACCAATAAAATTAGCTTCACTTTCAGGACCTATTCCAATTTGATGCGCTATTTCATGGCAAACAGTTGAAGTAAATGCACTTTTAGGAATAAGACAATTTACTTGCGCTTCATTAGTGAACGGGTTTAAATAACCAGCAAATCCCATATAAGTAAGAGGAACACTAAATAAAGAATTTTTTACAGTAATTTTTTTATGAGAAAATTGAGGGAATTTTAGCTGAAATTCATCATATACTTCATATGATTTTTCTGTAATTTCTTTTTTGCTTTTATAATTTTCTATTAAAATAGTGTCATTTTTAGCAATTGATAAATGAATTTCATTTAATTTTTTTATTAGCTTTTCCGATAATTGAACAAGTTCTTGGTTTGAATAAGGTTGAATTTCAAAATTCAACCTCTCATTAACACTATGTCTATAATAATTTAATCCCCAATTAAAATGGAAAACAAAAAAAACTATTGAAATAATTGCACCTAACTTCCAAGCTGTTTTATTAAAGTTAAAGCTCTTATTTCTAATAGTATAAATTAGATTTTTGATGATGTATAGTATGATTAGTATGTAAAAAACATCTCCAATAGAAAGTGGAATCCAACCAACTAATAATTGATATAAATTAGTTAAATAATAATACAACCCGTTGGAATAATAACGTTCTACAAAGTCAGGAAATTGGGCTATTATTTGAACAAAAGCCCATTGCATAATTAATAAAACAACTAATATTTTAATTATTTTTTTTTGTTCCATAAATCAAAAATAATGAAATAAAATTGAGTTTAATAAAAAATTAGTTATTAACAATTATAGCACTTGTCAACAAAAAGTGTGTAAAAATTAAATTGAAAATGTAGTTTCATTTTAGCTATTAAAATTTACATTTGCTTTTGTTAAAATCAGATCAAAATTAAGTGTGTTTGTTTCTTTTAATATTCACTTTGTTTATGTATATTTTAACCATACAAAAAATTGATATAATTTAGAAAAAACGAACAAGTGAAAAATTTACAGCCAATTCCTTCAAAATCTTTCAAAAAAAGTACTGTTATAAGCTTAGAAAAAGGTAAAATACCACCACAAGCAATTGAATTAGAAGAAGCTGTTTTAGGAGCAATGATGATTGATAAAAAAGGGGTTGATGATGTAATTGATATTTTACATCCTGAAGCTTTTTATAAAGAGGCTCACCAATTAATTTATGAAGCAATTTATGCATTGTTTCAAAATTCTGAGCCAACAGATTTATTAACTGTTGCAAATCAATTACGCAAAACAGGTCAGTTAGAACAAGTTGGAGGAGATTTTTATTTAGTTGGTTTAACTCAAAAAGTTTCATCTTCGGCTCATATTGAGTTTCATGCACGTATTATTTTACAAAAATATATTCAGCGGAAATTAATTTCTATTTCTTCAGAAATTATTGAAGAATCGTATGATGAAACTGTTGATGTTTTTGATTTGTTGGATTCTGCTGAAACTAAATTATTTGAAGTTACACAAGGAAACTTAAAAAAAGGATCTGAAGACGCTCAAGGACTTGTTAGTCAAGCTATTAAAAAAATACAAGAAATTTCTAATAAGCAAGGAATGAGCGGTATTGCTACTGGTTTTACACGCTTAGATGAGTTAACTTCTGGTTGGCAGCCTTCAGATTTGGTGATTTTAGCAGCAAGACCTGGTATGGGTAAAACAGCGTTTGTTATGTCTATGGCAAAAAATATGGCAATTGATTTTGATGAACCAGTTGCAATTTTTTCATTAGAGATGTCTTCTGTTCAGTTAATTACTCGTATGATCTCAAGTGAAACTGGGATTTCTTCAGGAAAATTAAGAAAAGGTAATTTAGAGCCTCATGAATGGGAGCAGTTAAATGTAAAAGTTAAAAACTTATCAAAAGCTCCTATGTTTATTGATGATACACCATCTTTATCAATTTTCGATTTAAGAGCAAAAGCACGTCGTTTAGCATCTCAACATGGTATTAAAATAATTATTATTGACTATTTGCAATTAATGACTGCTGGAACTTCACAAAAAGGTGGTGGAAACAGAGAGCAAGAAATTTCGACAATTTCGAGAAATTTAAAAGCTTTAGCAAAAGAATTAAGTATTCCGGTAATTGCGCTTTCGCAATTGTCCCGTGCTGTTGAAACACGTGGAGGAAGTAAAAGGCCTTTATTATCAGATTTACGTGAATCTGGAGCAATTGAGCAAGATGCAGATATTGTATCATTTATTTACCGTCCTGAATATTACGGACTTACAGAATGGGATGATGAGGAAAGAACACCTTGTGAAGGACAAGCAGAGTTTATTGTAGCAAAACACAGAAATGGTGGTTTAGATAATATCCGTTTGAAATTTACAGGGCATTTAGCTCAATTTAGTAATTTAGATGAAGATTATGGAAATGAATTTCATTCTAAAATGAACAATTCAATTCCTCAAAGTAGTATTCCTTCAGCAGAAGATGCCTTTGGTTCGCCTGACAATTTTGATGATAATGATGTGCCATTTTAAAAATAAAATAAAATTTAAATACATAGTTAAAACAGTATCAAACTTGAAGTTGATGCTGTTTTTTGCAATTATATGTTCTCAAAATATAGCAGCTTCATTTATTTTAATTCCAATGGATGAAGTTACTCAAACCAATCATTTAAAAGCATATGGAATTACATATTGGTCACTAAGTCAAGGTAGTACAGCAAAATGGTTGCTAAATTATGAAGGCGGATCATTTTTATTGGAAGATAATGAAGCTACCAGAAATGAATGTAAAATTAGAGGAGTCACTTTTCAAATTATTTCAGATACTCAAGCTTTAAAAATATTAGAAGAAATTAGCAGTCCATCACAAAACATGGATGCAGTTATTCTTGAAAAAGCTCCTAAAATTGCAGTTTATTCTCCCAAAAACACAAGACCTTGGGATGATGCGGTAACAATGGTTTTAACGTATGCTGAAATTCCTTTTGATGTTGTTTATGATGAAGATGTTATAGAAGAAAAATTGCTTTTATATGAATGGTTGCATTTACATCATGAAGATTTTACTGGCCAGTTTGGTAAGTTTTATGGCAGCTATAGAGCTGCTCCTTGGTATATTGAACAAAAAAAAGAAGCAGAAGATCTTGCTCAAAAATTAGGCTATAAAAAGGTTTCTTTAGCAAAATTAGCAGTTTCATTAAAAATTAGAGATTTTGTTGTTGGAGGTGGATTTATGTTTGCAATGTGTTCTGCAACGGATAGTTTTGATATTGCTTTGGCTGCTGAAGGAGTTGATATTTGTGAAACTATGTTTGATGGTGATCCTTCTGAAATAGATTATCAAAACAAGTTAGATTTTAATAAAACGTTTGCTTTTAAAGATTTTACACTAGTAAGAAATCCTGTTGAATATGAGTTTTCATCAATTGATATGACTCCCAAAAGAGATATTCAGCGAACTTCTGATTATTTTTCTTTGCAAGAATATTCTGCTAAATGGGATCCTGTGCCAACCATGTTGTGTCAAAATCATACCCAATTAATTAAAGGATTTATGGGGCAAACTACATCATTTAATAGAAATGAAATAAAATCTAACGTATTGGTTATGGGAGAAATTAAATCAAATAATGAAGCTAGATACATTCATGGTGTAAAAGGAAAGGGTATGTTTACTTTTTATGGTGGTCATGATCCTGAAGATTATCAGCATAGAGTAGGTGATGCTAAAACCGAACTTGATTTATTTCCAAACTCACCTGGATACAGATTAATACTGAATAATGTATTGTTTCCTGCAGCCAAAAAGAAAAAGCAAAAAACATAAATAATGTTAATAAAACACAAATAAGTTTCTTTTGCCTTTTTAGTTAAACCAAAATCTAAAATACTATTTTTGCTTTTTAAATTTAAATTATAAAAATGTCAACAACACAACAACTGCAAGATTTTGCCCAACAAGTAAGAAGAGATATTGTAAGAATGGTACATGCTGTAAATTCCGGGCATCCAGGAGGTTCTTTAGGATGTAATGAGTTTTTAACAGTGCTTTACCAGGATGTGATGGAATATTCAACTGAATTTACTATGGATGGTAAAAACGAAGATTTATTCTTTTTATCCAATGGTCATATTTCACCTGCAATATATAGTGTTTTGGCTAGAAGCGGATTTTTTCCAGTTTCAGAATTAGCTACTTTCAGATTGTTAAATACTCGTTTACAAGGTCATCCAACAACTCATGATGGTTTACCAGGAATTAGAATTGCATCTGGTTCTTTAGGACAAGGAATGAGCGTTGCAATTGGAGCAGCACAGGCTAAAAAATTAAATGGAGATACTAAATTAATATATTCTTTGCATGGAGATGGTGAATTGCAAGAAGGTCAAAACTGGGAAGCGATTATGTATGCTGCTGGTAAAAAGATTGATAATTATATTGCAACTATTGATTATAACGGCCAGCAAATTGATGGCTCAACTGATCATGTTTTACCAATGGGAGACATGAAAGCTAAATTTGAAGCTTTCGGTTGGATTGTTTTAGAAGTTGAAAAAGGTAATGACATTGAAAGTATAAAAAATGGTTTAGCAGAAGCAAAATCATTAACAGGAAAAGGGAAACCTGTATGTATTTTATTAAAAACGATGATGGGTAATGGAGTTGATTTTATGATGCATACACACGCATGGCACGGAAAAGCTCCTAATGATGCTCAATTGGAAATTGCTTTAAATCAAAATCCTGAAACTTTAGGAGATTATTAGTATAAAATTCAAAATAACATCATTTTTTTGATATTAAAAACTATAAAAACCTCTTTTATAATTAATTATGAAAGAGGTTTTTTAATTTTAAGCTATTTATAACTCCAGTTATAAAGTTATTTGTAAGATTACCATTATATTTACATCTGTTCAAAAAAAATACAATTAGTAAATGAAAATAGGAATTGTTTGTTATCCAACGTTTGGAGGAAGTGGAGTAGTAGCTACAGAATTAGGAATGGCGTTAGCACAAAAAGGGCATCACGTTCATTTTATTACTTATAAACAGCCTGTTAGGTTAGATTTTATATCAAATGATATACATTTTCATGAAGTTTTTGTTGAAGAATATCCATTATTTCAATTTCAGCCATATGAACTAGCTTTATCAAGTAAAATGGTTGAAGTTGTTCAAATGTACAATTTAGAAATTTTGCATGTTCATTATGCTATTCCTCATGCATATGCGGCATACATGGCAAAGCAAATGTTAAAAGAGAAAGGTATTGATATTAAGGTTGTTACAACTTTACATGGAACTGATATTACGTTAGTTGGAAGTCATCCAAACTATAAAACAGCAGTTGAATTTAGTATTAATAACTCTGATGTTGTTACAACTGTTTCAGAAAGTTTAAAGAAAGACACGCTAAGGTTGTTTAAAATTAGAAAAGATATAAAAGTGATTCATAATTTTATTGATTTCGAAAAATATCCTGAAATTCATGCAGAAGAATGTCAACGAAATAATATTGCAAATGAAAATGAGCGCATCATAACACATATTAGTAATTTGCGACCTGTTAAAAGGGCAAAAGATGTGATTAAAATCTTTTATAAAATTCAACAAAAAATACCTTCAAAATTACTGTTAGTTGGTGAAGGTCCTGATAGAGAAAATATTGAAAATTTAGCAAAAGATTTAGGTATATATGAAAGAATTCTTTTTTTAGGAAATAGCAATGAAGTAAATAAATTACTTTGTTATTCTGATCTCTTTTTATTACCATCAGAAACAGAGAGTTTTGGTTTGGCTGCTTTAGAAGCAATGGCTGCAAGAACTCCAGTTATTTCAACAAATTCAGGTGGATTACCTGAAGTAAATATAAATGGAGTAACAGGTTTTTTGAGTAATGTGGGAGATACAGATGATATGGCCAAAAATGGAATATATATATTAGAAAATAGTGAAAGATTGCAACAATTCAAGCAAGATGCATTAGAACAAGCTAAAAAATTTAGTATGCAAAATGTGCTTCCAGCTTATAAAGATGTCTATAGAGAGGTTATAACGGATTGCTGCTAAGCTAAGCCTTATAATAATTTAAAGCTTCAATTAAAAGCTCTTTTTCAACTTTACAATCTAACTTATATTTTTCAAAATCTGATAGTAATACGAAATTAACTTTTCCGCCAATGTTCTTTTTGTCATGGATTAATAAATCTAATATTGGCTGATAATCTGAAGTTTCAATAGTTACTTTTCCATAAATTTTAATAAGAATATCTTTTATTCCATTTAATTTATTTTCAGGGAAATTCAATAATTTTTGAGAAATAAAAGTTTCAGTAATCATACCTATAATAATTGCCTCACCGTGTGTTAGATTTTCTTTAGTTTCAGATTCTAAAAAGTAAGATTCAACAGCGTGCCCTAAGGTATGCCCAAAGTTTAAAATTTTGCGTAAACCAGCTTCTTTTGGGTCTTCAGTTACAACTTCATTTTTTATTTCAATAGAACGATGAATTAATTTACTTATGTTTTTGACTGAAAAGTCTTTAAGTTTATTTATGTCATCCCATAATTTAATATCGTAAGAAAGCCCGTATTTTATAATTTCAGACAAGCCTGAACGTAATTCTCTTTCTGAAATTGTTTCTAAATAAATAGGGTCAATAAGTACCATTTCAGGATCTGAAAACACGCCAACTTGATTTTTTAATACTCCTAAATCTACTCCAGTTTTTCCACCTACAGAAGCATCAACCATACTTAATAAAGTAGTTGGAATATTAATAAAAGCAATACCCCTTTTGAAGCAAGAAGCTACAAATCCACCTAAATCTGTAATTACTCCACCGCCTAAATTTATAATTAAACTTTTTCTATCAGCACCTAATTCAGTTAAGGCGTGCCATACACCACTACAAGTATCCAAATTTTTATTTTCTTCTCCAGATTCTATTTCAATTATTTCAATTTCTTTAGTGGTTTCAATATGTTGAAGCAAAATAGGCAAGCACATTTCATTGGTATTTTCATCAACTAAAATAAAAATTTTTGAAGGTATATATTCAAGAATAAACTTATTAAGTTTTTTATAAGCTTCATCTTGAAAAAACACATAGTAATTATTGGATAGAATAGGTTGCATGTTGGTTAAAATTTGCGCAAAATTAAAGATAAAAAATTAAAAAAATAACCTCATTCAAAACTATATTTGTATAAATATACTTAAGAATGGAAAATTTATTTAATAATACAGAAGTGGCATTTGCTTTAAAATCAAATTCAGAGCTAGATAGAGCTTTTTATTTATTTGAAATGATTAAAAGAGAACCGCTAGTTAAAATAGGTACAGCAGTAACAAAATTTGCTTTAAAAACACATCTTCCAGTTGAAGGAATAATTAGAGCAACAGTCTTTGATCATTTTTGTGGTGGAGTGAATGAGAAAGATTGTATGCCTACAATAGATAAAATGTACACAAAAAATGTACATTCAGTTTTAGATTATTCAGCAGAAGGGAAGGAAGTTGAAGAGCAATTTGACTTAGCAATGGAGAAAACCCTGAATACTATAAAGTTTGGTACCGAACGAAAAAGTATTCCTTTTGCTGTTTTCAAACCAACAGGATTTGGAAAATTGAGTTTATATCAAAAAATGACTGAAGGTGAACCATTAAGTGCTCATGAAGAAATAGAATGGAAACGTATTAAGGAGCGATATGATATTGTAAGTAAAGCAGCTTTTGAAAGAGACGTGCCATTATTAATTGATGCTGAGGAAACTTGGATGCAAGGAGCGGCAGATGACTTAATTGAAGCTATGATGAAAAAATACAATACTAAAAAAGTAATTGTATATGGTACTTTGCAATTATACCGTTGGGACAGGCTTGATTATTTGATTGATTTGCATAAAAGAGCACAAGAACAAGGATTTAAAATAGGGATGAAACTGGTACGTGGTGCTTATATGGAAAAGGAAAGAGCACGCGCTGAAGAGTTTGGTTACAAAGATCCTATTTGCAAAAATAAAGAAGCTACAGATAAAATGTTTGATGATGTATTAGCTTATATGTTCAAAAATATTGATGATATGTCTATTTTTGCAGGTACTCATAACGAAGAAAGTTCTTATTTATTAATGGATTTAATTGCAAAATCTGGATTAGATAAAAATGATAAAAGAATTTGGTTTGGTCAATTGTATGGAATGAGTGATCACATAAGTTATAATCTAGCCAAAGAAGGATTTAATGTAGCAAAATACCTGCCTTTTGGACCTGTTAGAGACGTTATGCCATATTTAATTAGAAGAGCAGAGGAAAATACTTCTGTAGCTGGGCAAACAAGCAGAGAGCTTAATTTATTGAAGACTGAACGAGAAAGACGAAAAATTTAATTTAAATTATAACAACTAAAAAAGAGCTATTTAATAGCTCTTTTTTTATTTAATTGCAAATCAACGTGTTAATTAATAATTATTAATTATATTTTCATAGCAGAAAACAAAATAAATCAACTACTTTTGCAGCTGCTTAAAAAATCAGAATATGCAATCTATTAGAAACATAGCTATTATAGCTCACGTTGACCACGGTAAAACCACATTGGTTGATAAAATTATTGATCAAGCTCACATTTTAGATGAGCGAAAAGTTAGAACTGAATTGTTGTTAGATAATAACGATTTAGAGCGTGAAAGAGGAATTACTATTTTATCTAAAAATGTTTCTATCATTTATAAAGATGTAAAAATTAATGTAATTGATACACCTGGTCACGCGGATTTTGGTGGGGAAGTTGAGCGAGTTTTAAAGATGGCCGATGGTGTATTACTTTTAGTTGATGCATTTGAAGGTCCTATGCCTCAAACAAGATTTGTATTAGGAAAAGCTTTAGAACTTGGATTAACTCCAATTGTAGTTATTAATAAAGTTGACAAACCAAATTGTACTCCTGATTTAGTTCATGATAAAGTATTTGATTTAATGTTTGCTTTAGACGCTACAGAAGAACAATTAAATTTTGCATCAGTTTATGGTTCAGCAAAGCATGGCTGGATGAGTTATGATTGGAAAGATGAAACTGATAATATTATTCCATTACTAGATTCAATTATTGAAAACATTCCTGCATCACCTTATTATGAAGGGACACCACAAATGCAAATTACTTCATTAGATTTTACATCTTTTGTTGGACGTATAGCAATTGGACGTGTTTTTAGAGGAGATTTAATTGAAGGAAAAGACTATATGCTTTGTAAAGCAGATGGTTCAACTAAAAAAGTTCGTATCAAAGAATTACACACTTTTGAAGGTCTAGGTAAAGATAGAGTTGAAAAAGTGAGGAGTGGTGATATTTGTGCCATTACTGGTATTGAAGGATTTGATATTGGTGATACTATTGCCGATTTAGAAAACCCAGAACCATTACCAAGGTTAAAAGTTGATGAGCCAACAATGAGTATGTTGTTTACCATTAATAATTCTCCATTCTACGGTAAAGAAGGTAAGTACGTAACTTCTAGACATTTAAGAGATAGATTATACAAAGAAACTGAGAAAAACTTAGCATTAAGAGTTGAAGATACAGATACGGAAGATAAATTTAATGTTTTCGGTCGTGGAATTTTGCATTTATCAGTTTTAATTGAAACTATGCGTAGAGAGGGATATGAGCTTCAAGTTGGTAGACCTCAAGTAATTATAAAAGAAATTGATGGTGTTAAATGTGAGCCATATGAAACATTGGTTATTAATGTTCCTGAAGAATTAGCTAGTAAAGCAATTAACTTAGTTAATTTAAGAAAAGGAGATATGTTAGTAATGGAGCCAAAAGGAGATATGCAACATTTAGAATTTGATATTCCGTCACGTGGTTTAATTGGTTTGAGAAACAAAATTTTAACTGCAACACAAGGTGAGGCTATTATAAATCATAGGTTACGTGGTTTTGACGCATTTAAAGGTGAAATAGCAACCTCAAACAATGGTGCTATTATATCTGCTGAAACAGGAAAAGCAACAGCCTATTCAATAGATAAATTGCAAGATAGAGGTAAATTCTTTATTGATCCAAACCAGGATATTTATAAAGGTCAGATTGTTGGAGAAAACAACAAACAAGAAGATATGGCTGTTAATTTAATTAAAGGTAAAAAATTAACAAACGTTCGTAAGTCAGGTACTGATGATAGTGTAAAAATTGCACCTAAAATTGATTATTCACTAGAAGAATGTATGGAATACATTAAGGATGATGAATACTTGGAGGTTACACCTCAAAGTTTACGTATGCGTAAAATTTCTTATAGATAGATTTATATTATTTATTTACAATATTTTTTAAAAAAACTCTCAATTTATTGAGAGTTTTTTATTTTTACTTTATAACAAACCATCTTCATTTATCCCTTAAAGTTAAAGCGTAACTTTTGTTACTACAATCAATTTTAACCTTTACTATTATTGACAGTCAAAGAATTATTAGAAAAATCTTAATATCATATTAATGAAAAAAATAATTTTAGTAACCGTAACTATATTCTTTACTCTAGTTAGTAGCTGTTTAAGTGATGATAATGACTTGTATGAGTTTAAAATAGCATTAACTCATGAAGAAATTGATGATTTACTTTTTTTACGAGAAGAAGAAAAATTAGCTAGAGATGTATATTTATATTCTTATAATAAATATAATGTACAAATCTTTAAAAATATCTCAAATAGTGAAATTCAGCATATGAATAATGTTCTTCAATTGCTTAATAAATACAATTTACAAGATTCAGCCTCACCTAATATAGGTGAATTTCATAATGTAACGTTGCAAAGTGTTTATAATGAATTAATTATACAATCTGATATTTCACTTTTAGAAGCTTTAAAAATAGGTGATAAAATTGAAGATTTGGATATAAGAGATATAGGTTTAAATGAAGCAAGAACAAGCAAACTAGATATATTATCACTTTATAGCACCTTAAAATGTGGATCAAGAAATCATTTAAGAAATTTTAATAATCAAGTTTTACAAAATAATGGGTTTTATATACCTGAGTTTATTTCTCAAGAAGAGTTTAATGACATTATATCAACTTCCAATAAAAAATGTAATTTAAATTAACAAAAAAACAATTCAAAATGAAAATCATTAATTTATATAGTATAGTTTTAGTTTTAACAGTTTCTAGTTGCTCATACATACAGAAGAATTCTAAGTTAATAGGAAATGAAGAAATAGCAATTAACTATGAAACTGAAAAAGAAGGTTTATTATTATTTCAACAAAAATGTTATGCTTGTCATTCCGTATATTCTAAATCTCACAATGAAATTATTGCGCCGCCAATGGAAGCCATAAAAAGAAGATATAAAGTAGCTTACAATTTAAAAGATGATTTTATTACTGCAATAGCATTGGGCACTTAATCCAAAAGAAGTAAATGCATTAATGCGAGGAGCAATTAAGCAATTTAATGTAATGCCAAGGCAACCTTTCAATATGGATGAGTTGATTAAGATTTTAGAATATATTTATAATAATGATATAGAAAAGCCTGAGTGGTTTGAAAATCATTTTAATGATGAACACCCAAAAGGAATGGGAAATGGGCAAGGCAAGCGTAGGGGAAGAGGGATGAATATTAATTAATGAAGAGTTTAATATTATGTACCTCTAATTAATCATTGTTTGGGCTATTTTTATATTTATGTCCATTACCACAATTACAATAACATCCAGATGTAGCATGAGAAACTGGGGCAAAAGCTTCTAAAGTTCCATTGATAAGTTTTTTAATGGCACTATCAGGATCAGATTCTATAATTTTATAACAAGTGGTGTTATGAATTGCTAATTTTTGAATAAGACCTTCTCCAATTCCTTTCGTCAAAATTATATCAACGTCTAAAATAACACTACTTTTCAAACTATTTTCTCCGTGAAAAAAGTTATGTAGTGTTTCTTCTAAAGATAATTCTAATAGCCTTTTTTGTTCAATTTCATTGTTATTAATAGTATAAATAATGAAGTTTCTACATTTTCCTGCATGTTCGGAAATTGTTTTTTTATTTTGAGAAGTAACAGCAACTATTGTATTCATGTTTCTATTATTTAATTTAAATAATAAATTTATACTATATAATTTTTGTATTGTGTTACCCATGTTACTTCGTAAAAGCTCATTTTAAATGTTAAAAAATAGAGATTTAAGCATTTTAATTCATATAAATCATTAAATATTAATACCTATTTTAAAGAAAAAATTAAAAAATGAATAATTATTCAATACAATTTATTTAATGTATTCTCCAAAATATAAATAATTTAACTTGAACAGTGTAAGAGATTAAAACCCAATAAAACTAGTAGTTTCAGCTATTTATTATAAAATGAAATACTGATGATCAGCAGCTTACAACTAAATAATTTGTTATAATTTCAAGATTAATTGCGCTAAATATGAATAATAATCAAAAAAAAATTTGGTTAATATAATAATTGTATATACATTTGATGTCTATACAATAGTAGTATAGAAAATTGTTGTCCCCCCGAAGTTGAATAAAAAAGATAAAAAGGATGAGTTAAGCTTACCTGATTATACAATTGAAAATATATTGCAAACAGGTAATTGGATGAATGAAACGTTTTCAGATCATTTAAAGCAATATGCTTTATCAATTCAACAATATCAAGTATTACGTTCTTTGAGAGATTTAAAAGGTGAACCAGCAGATTTATTGACTTTATCAGCTCAAATGGTTAGTAAAAACAGTAATACTACACGTTTAGTAGAAAAGTTAAGGTTAAAAAAATTAATATCAAGAGTCCAAAATGAAGAGAATAGGAGAAAGGTAGATATTACAATAACTGAAAAAGGTTTATCTCTTTTAACTGAAATAGATGTTTTACAGCCTCAATTTGAAAATGGTGTTGTGCAAAATTTAACTGAAGACGAAATTAGAACTCTCAATATATTATTAGAAAAAATAAGGAATAAATAAAATTACCCCAAAGCAAAGGTTATTTTTAAAGTTAATATTTACACCCCCTAAATAATTAATAGAGAAAAAACCTTAATAATTATTAAGAATAAGTAAGAACAAATGATTAATTGTAAGAAATTATGAAAAAGTAAATCAACCCTCTAGGAGGTAGTCACACTGTAGTCACAAACTTATTAAAGTGATCCGAAAATGCTTTAAAGGTTAGATGGTTAGTAAGAACCTTGTTTCTACCTCTTTTTTTAAATTTTAATTAAAATATGTAAGAATAAATGTAAGAATAAATAAGTCAACCCCAAACACAAGCCAAAACCCCAAAGACATGAATACACAATCATTAATCTATTCTAGATTTCTTATTTGTGCTATACTTCATAATAGACACAAAATTCCTAAAAGAAACATATCTTCATTTACGTTTGAAATTTATAATTATCAAACTATAAGACTATTCATTATACATTTTACTGAATTAATACAAAATTTTATTATCCAAAATTTTTGCGGCCGTAAACTAGATATCAATATTCACTTATCCCCACAACGGTAATAAATACGATACTATTTACGGTCGTTTTATAATAATATTAAATTAACGTTTACTAAAATATAAAACCCAATGAATTTAATGAAAGTTAAATTATCTTATAAACCAAGAATATTCATCAGTTGAAATAAAAACTTTAAAACCAGTAAATAATCGTTTAGTTGAAAATAATTTAAAAGTTTTAGAAAATGTTAATTAAAAATTTAAAAAAAGCATAATATGAAAACTGCAAATAAAAAAACATTGATGCTAAAAATTAATAAAACAAAAAATATAATAAATGCTTTAATTCCTTATTTTGAATATAAAAACAATAAAGGAAATACGGTTAAATATTTAACATCATAAAAGTAAGCTTGAGAAAGTGGTTGTCCCCAAAGAAAAAACAGTTGTAAAATCACTTGAAAATTGTTGTCCCCACAACGGTAGTAATAAAAGGATTTATACAACTGTTTTATAAAATAATCAAAAAAACAGCCGTAAAACCGTTGAAAAAACCGTCGTCCCCACGAAAATTTTTTTTAAAATAAGTAATACGACTGTAAATAATTCCTTAAACATTATTATATTAGTAATGATTAAGGGATTTTTAATTTGATTGTAAATTTATATTATTACAAATAAAAAAACAATTTTTTTAATAGTTTAATATGAACATATTTTTCTTTCCTTTTTTAAGTAAATTTTCAATAAAATAGAAAGTTTTTTAATAAAATTTCAAAAAAAATGAAGGCTAAAAGTTTTGAATTTAATTTTTATGTTAAAGAAGCTGAAATTGATGAATTAAATCATGTGAATAATGTAAATTATTTGAATTGGGTTCAGCATGCGGCCAATAAACATTGGGCATTACTAAGTAATTCAGAAATTGATTCTGAATTTGTTTGGGTAGTTTTAAGGCATGAAATTGATTATATTTTACCTGCTTTTTTAAACGATAAAATTACTGTAAAAACTTGGATAGGCGATTCTTACGGTGTAAAGTCTGATCGATTTGTTGAAATTAAAAGAGGAGGAGAGTTATTAACAAAATCAAAAACAATTTGGTGTCTTTTAAATAAAAAAACTTTGAAGCCAACTAGAATTCCAGAAAATATTTTACAACTTTTAGCTGTTTCAAAATAAACTAATTTTGTTTATTTTTTTCTTCAATCCATTTTGATAAATATTTTGAGCTTTTAATTGTATGATAATTAAGCATTGAGCCAATGAAATTTCTTTTTCTATGTTCAAATAATTGATTTTTTAATTTTTCAATTTCAAGTAAAAAGAGGTTACTATATTTTTTTTTTACAAAACATTCATTTATAATTTTAATACCATTTTGTTGAGAAATAAGCCACGTTTCTTCATTCAAATATAATTCTATCGCTTTTTTTGAAAAATTCTCATAATTATTTTCAATAAAACCATTCCAAGGTAAAATTTCATGCATTCCTTCAGATCCTACAGTAGTTGTAACACTTGGAGTTCCATAGACCATAGATTCAATTAATTTACCTTTTAAACCAGCTCCAAATTGTATAGGAGCTAAGCAAACTCTAGCTTTTTTAAATGCATCTTCAGCGTTCAAAATCCAACCTTTAATATAAAATCCTTCTTTAATATTTTGTAATTGTTGTACTTTTTGAGAAGTATAAGCACCGTAAATATGCAACTCTGCTTCAGGTAAAACAGCTTTAATTAAGGGCCAAATTTGTTTTTTTAGCTGTAAAACTGCGTTGTAATTTGGTTCATGTTTAAAATTTCCAATAGTCATAAAGTGATTCCTTTCCTGAAAAGCAGGGTAGGAGTTGAATACATTTTTATCAATTTTATTTAATAGAAAAGGTATATATAACAGTAATGAACTGTTAATATGAAATTTATTTATTAAAAGTTCAACTTCATATTTAGATATAATAAGTGTTAAATCGCATCTATAAATAGAAGCTATTTCTCTTTTTGTAATTTCACTTGTTAAATATTCACTTACAACGTCTGTTTTATTTTTAAAAGCCTCTTGTCTTGCATTGCGCAAAAAATGTAAATCTTCGGTATCTAAAATTCTAATTGCATTAGGACAATTTTCTTCAACTTTCCAGCCAAATTGCTCTTCAGTTAAATAGCGATCAAATAATACAATAGATGGATTAATTTCTGTGAGTAATTTGTCAAAACTACGATCATTTAATTTTATTGATAGGGTTTGTATTCCTAAACTTTCTAAATTAAATGAATTAGTTGTTTTTGATGCAGTACTAACAAAAGTGATTGTATAGTTGTCTTGTTTAAATATTTCAATAAGTTGAAGCATTCTACTTCCAGCTGCAGTAGAATTTGGTTCAGGCCAAACAAACCCTATAATTAGTATACTCTTCATAAGTTCAAAAATATTAAAAGAAATTTACACATAGAGTTCAATTTAGAAATAAAAAAACCTGGAGTTAAAAATCCAGGTTTAAATAATTTATGTTTTTATATTTTATTAAGATAGAATACCCTTCTTTTCTGAATTTTTTGAAAACCAAGCTAAAAATATTGCAATAACTATAATTACTAATGGCATTGTTGCATTTTCACTTGTTATATCCATAAAATCTTGAATAAAAAAGTTGTAAACACTTTGAATAAAAACAGTTAAAACTGAAATTATTAACAAAATTGTAGCCAATTTTTTACGTAAAAGTAATGCTATACATCCAAAAGTTCCAGAGAAAACGGCAATTGCAAATGCAGCGGTAACCCAAGCAGGAACATTAGCATAATACAATTGATCTGCTTCTGGTAACATTGCCAAAGCTTCTTCAGTTAAATAAGCCTGTTTTAAATAAGCTACAACACCCATAATATTCCATAATAATGCTATAACAGCGATAATCCAATAAATTAGTGTTGGTTTAGTTGATGTTTTTGTCATAATTTAAAGTTTAAATAATTTATTTTAAATTTTTAATTAATTGAAAGTAGTAAATATTAAAATAAAATGCAAATTGCTTTAAGCTACTAATTTATTGATTTTTAGCAAGTTTTAAATATTTTTTATCAATATAGAAAGTGCCAAAAGGTATAATTGACGCTAATAAAACAATAAAAAACTCTTTTATACTCCAATTAAAATTATCTTTCATTAAAAAAGCTCCAAAAATATACCCAATAAACAAAAGACCATGTGGCATTCCTAATAATTTCACATACATATCATTTTCAAAAAAATATTTTATTGGAACAGCTATAAAAAGTAGTAATAAATATGATAAACCTTCTAAAAAGGCTATAATTCTAAATGTTTTTAAAAACATATATTTTTGATGTTTTAGTTAGTTGGCGAATTTAATACAATTATATTCAATTTAAAATTGGATTGAAAATTAAAAATATATGTAACTCATTAGTAAAATGAAAATAGTTTCGTAATTATCAAAAATTAATATTAAATTTGCAAAAATTAACTTTATATCTTATAATAGGGTTAAATAAAAAATATTAATTTAAAACTTAAAAAATATTAATGGCCGGATCACAAGAAACCTTTGGTAAAAAAGAAAGAGAGAAAAAGCGTTTAAAGAAAAAACAAGATAAACTGCTTAAAAAAGAAGAACGCAAGGCAAGTGGTCAGGAAAATATGTTTGTTTATGTTGATGAATATGGCCAATTAACAGATACTCCACCTGATCCATCAAAAAAGATTAAGGTTGATGCTGCTAGTATAGAAATTGGAATTCCTAAAAAGGAAGATAGAGATGAAGAACCAGATGTGCCTAATGAAGGAAAAGTATCATTTTTTGATACTTCTAAAGGATTTGGTTTTATTATTGATTCTAACTCTCAGGAAAAATATTTTGTTCATGTTAGTGGTTTGTTAGAAGAAATAAAAGAAAATGATAAAGTTACTTACGAACTTGAAAAAGGGCTGAAAGGTTTAAATGCAGTTAGAGTTAAGAAAATATAAACCTTTATATATAAACAAAAAACCCGTAAAATTTAATTTTTACGGGTTTTTTTGTTTATAGTTATGCAGTTATTTTATACTTCTTACAAAATCTTTTGGTAATTCTTTATCAATATACATTCCAGTATTATATTTTGATTCACCAGTAAAAGATTTAAACTCTACCATTAGAACAGAAGGTTTCTTGTTGATAGGAGTTTTTGAACTAGGAACAATTTGTTGAATTGCTTTAGCTAATAATGGTTCAGTCACTAATCCAAGTTCTTGAAATTCAGAAACATATTCAACTTGTTCAATTGTAGGTTCAAAACCATCTTTATCATTTGCACCTAATTTATTTACTGTTTCTAAAACAATTGGTTGAATAGCCCAAGTATGTCTTGGATTTAAATTTGCTCCTGTTCTTCCAAAATTATCAGAATCATATAAAGTAATGGAACCTGTATATTTACCTGAAGTAGTAGTTCCAATAGTAACAACATTAATATATGGGTTTAAACCATTTATAATTAATTCACTAGCAGATGCTGAACTTCCAGTTGTTATTACAAAAACCCTGTTTAAATTTAAAATATTAATTGGTTCTTTTATAGTATTTCCATTTGAATCTGTTTTTGTGATTTCATCTTCAAAATTATTAACAATCCAATCAGGATGATTTGCTTCAAACCAACTTTGCAATTCTGTATTCCATCTTTCTTCAGCAAATAGT
>Ga0102815_10000565_pt1 | contig 24569 bp, 19 predicted proteins | sample ColrivemetaGS759_FD_79113 | JGI IMG/M metagenome (GOLD analysis project Ga0102815, IMG submission 79113) | Estuarine microbial communities from the Columbia River estuary - Ebb tide ETM metaG S.759 | ecosystem: Environmental > Aquatic > Marine > Intertidal zone > Estuary | place: USA: Columbia... | reverse complement strand
ATTGTAGCATTTATTGAAGGTGGAGAGCGTAAAGTTGGAGATCCAGCAAAAAGACAAGCGGTTACAAATCCTTTAAAAACCATTTATTCAATAAAGCGTTTTATGGGTAATAAATATTCTGAGTCTAAAATGGAAGCAGAACGTGTACCTTATAAAGTTGTTAAAGGAGATAATGATACGCCACGTGTTGATATTGATGGAAGATTATACACTCCACAAGAAATTTCAGCAATGATTCTTCAAAAAATGAAGAAAACAGCTGAAGATTATTTAGGAACTGAAATTAATGAAGCTGTTGTAACTGTACCAGCTTATTTTAACGATGCACAACGCCAAGCTACTAAAGAAGCAGGTGAAATTGCTGGATTAAAAGTGAGTCGTATTATAAACGAGCCTACTGCAGCTGCATTAGCTTACGGTATGGACAAAAAAGGAACAGACCAAAAAATTGTGGTTTTTGACTTTGGAGGTGGAACGCATGATGTTTCTATCTTAGAGTTAGGAGACGGTGTTTTTGAAGTATTATCTACAGATGGAGATACACATTTAGGCGGAGATGATGTTGATCAAAAAATTATTGATTGGTTAGCTGAAGAGTTTAAAGCTGAAGAAAATATGGATTTACGTAAAGATCCTATGGCTTTACAACGTTTAAAAGAAGCTGCAGAAAAGGCAAAAATTGAATTATCTTCATCAGCTACAACTGAAATTAATTTGCCATATGTTACTGCTACTGCAAGTGGACCAAAACACTTAGTACGTAGTTTAACAAGAGCTAAATTTGAACAGTTAATTGATGATTTAGTAAAAAGAACTATAGAGCCTTGTAGAAAAGCATTAAAAGGTGCAGGTTTATCTATTGGAGATATTGATGAAATTATTTTAGTTGGTGGTTCAACTCGTATTCCTGTTGTGCAAGAAGCTGTTCAAAAATTCTTTGGAAAAGCACCATCAAAAGGAGTAAATCCAGATGAGGTTGTTGCAATTGGAGCAGCTATTCAAGGTGGAGTTTTAACTGGTGATGTTAAAGATGTATTGTTATTAGACGTTACACCATTATCTTTAGGTATTGAAACTATGGGTAATGTAATGACTAAGTTAATTGAAGCAAACACTACAATTCCCACTAAAAAGTCACAAGTATTCTCTACAGCAGCTGATAACCAGCCATCAGTAGAAATTCACGTATTACAAGGTGAACGTGCTATGGCAGCTGATAACAAAACAATTGGTCGTTTTCATTTAGATGGAATTCCACCAGCACAAAGAGGAACTCCTCAAATTGAAGTAACTTTTGATATTGATGCAAATGGAATTATCCACGTAACAGCTACAGATAAAGCTACTAATAAAACACAAGATATTAGAATTGAGGCTTCTTCAGGTTTAACTGATGAAGAAATCAAAAAAATGAAAGCTGATGCTGAAGCAAATGCGGATGCAGATAAAAATGCTAAAGAAGTTGCTGAAAAAATAAATGGAGCTGACTCTATGATTTTCCAAACAGAAAAGCAATTGAAAGAATTTGGTGATAAATTATCAGCTGATAAAAAAGATCCAATTGAAGCTGCTTTAGCAGAACTTAAAAAAGCGCACGAATCTAAAGATATTGCACAAATTGATACTGCAATGGAAAAGATAAACGAAGCTTGGAAAGTAGCAAGTGAAGAAATGTATAAAGCTCAACAAGAGGGTCAGCCTCAAGGGGCTCCAACTGGAGACCCATCTGAAAATGGACAACCTAAAAGCGAAGGAGATAATGTTGAAGATGTGGACTTTGAAGAAGTAAAAGAAGATTAATTTCTTTTTCATAAATATTAAAAGGCTTCCAATTTAGGAAGCCTTTTTTGTTTTTAAATAATTTGTTATGGGCGTATACTATTCATTATATTTGAAAAAATTAAAAAACAAATGAAATCAGCCAAATTAAATCAGCTTTTAAATATTAAATACCCAATTATTCAGGCACCAATGTTTTTAGTTTCTAATACTACTATGGTAATTGAAGCTATGAAAAGCGGAATTGCAGGTTGTATTCCTGCCTTAAATTATAGAACACTTGAAGAATTAAGAGCGGCATTAAAAGAGTTAAAAGAAGCTAAAGTTGAAGGAGGTTCGTTTGGTTTTAATTTAATCGTAAATAAATCAAACATTAAATTTAAAGGTCAACTAGAAGTTATTTGTAAAGAAGGAGCTGACTTTATTATTACTTCATTAGGAAGTCCTGAAGAAACGATTATACAGGCACATAAACATAATATTAAAGTTTTTTGTGATGTAACTGATTTGAATTTTGCAAAAAAAGTTGAAAGCTTAGGGGCAGATGCGATTATTGCTGTAAATAATTTAGCCGGAGGTCACAGAGGAGGTTCATCACCAGAAGAATTAATTCCTCATTTAGTACAAAATTGTAATATTCCTATAATTTCTGCGGGTGGGGTAGGATGTAAAGCTGATATTAATAAAATGTTGGGTTTGGGTGCAGAAGGCGTTTCGGTTGGAAGCCCTTTTATAGCTTCAGTGGAAGCAAGTGTAACAGAAGAATATAAACATGCCTGTGTTACTTACGGAGCAAAAGATATTGTAATGACGGAGCGCATTTCTGGCACCCCTTGCACAGTTATTAATACATCTTATGTACAAAAAATTGGCACCAAACAAACTTGGATAGAACGCATTTTAAATAAAAATAAAAAATTAAAAAAATGGGTTAAAATGATTCGTTTTTCAATAGGTATGAACGCAACCAAAAATGCTGCAACAAAGGCAACTTACAAAACAGTTTGGGTAGCAGGACCAAGTATTGAGCATACAAAAGAGATTTTATCGGTTAAAGAAATAGTATATAATCTTATTAATTAATATTTTTTACTCAAATTCGAATAAAATCAATAAACTTTGAAGAATTATCATAATTTCAATTTTTTTAAACATACTTATTGTGAATTTAAAATGGTAAATGAAGATTTTTTTAAGGAAAAATCCAGTCATTTTATAAGTAAATCGGGGAGCAAATATTTTTATACAGAAAAAGGTGTTTACAGATATTCAAACCATTGGGGTAGGGTGGCAAATTGCAGGTGGAAGATTCGTGGAGTTGAAGAATATAAAAATCAAAACTATTATATTGGCTATGCAAATTGGATAGATTTCTACTCATTAAATTCTTCAGAAAAAGAGTTTTATTTGGAAGTGGATTATAAAGAGGAAAAGATAATTATTTGCCCTGCTAGTTTAGAGGAAGATTCAGTTCGATATTTAATGTCGTTAAATGTTGTCTTTAAACGAATAAAAGAAATAAAAATATTATTTAAAGAGTATAAATGGGCTTCATATTTTAATGAAAATATTGATGTTTTAAGAAAAGAATTAATTAACAAGCTTATTAGTTCAGATGAAACCATTCAAGTGCTAAGGCAAAATTTAAAAAATAAGAATAAAGAATCCATTTAAGAATCTTAACCCGTAAATAATTGGGTCGAAAAAAAGTGGCTATCTAAAAAATGTATTTTAGTGTCATATTGGGCTAGTAAAAATATATTAATTGGTACTCAAAACCAACTTTGACAGGCTAAGTTTGACAATAAGATTTACGCTTACTTTTTAGATAGCCTATATTGCTTTATAAATTCTTTTTAAAGAATTCAAGGGTTCTTTCCCAAGCTAATGTTGCTGCTTTTTCATCATATCTTGGGGTTGTATTATTATGAAACCCATGATTCACATTTTCATAAAAATATGCTTGGTATTCAATTGAATTGTTCTTTAGAACTGCTTCATAAGCTGGCCAACCTGCATTTACTCTATTATCTAATCCGGCATATTGCAATAATAGTGGTGTTTTTATTTTAGCAGCATCTTCATCAGAAGGTTGACCGCCATAAAAAGGTACAGCTGCCGGTAGTGTAGGTATTTTAACAGCCATCATGTTTGCAACCCAACCTCCAAAACAAAAACCAACAACGCCAACTTTTCCATTGCAATTTTTATGGCTAATTAAATATTCATAAGCAGCAATAAAATCTTCAAGCATTTCATCTCTATCACGTTGTTTTTGTAAGGCTCTTCCGTCATCATCGTTACCAGGGTAACCGCCAAGAGGTGAAAGTGCATCAGGCGCTAAAGTTATAAAACCGTTAATAGCAGCTCTTCGCCCAACATCTTCAATATATGGGTTTAGCCCTCTATTTTCGTGTACAACAATAATTCCTGGTAATTTTTCTTCTGTTTTTGAAGGCATTGATAAGAGTCCTTTAATTTCTCCACCTCCTTTAAGTGATTTGTAAGTGATAAATTCTGAATCTAATCTAGGGTCATTTGGTTCTACTAATTTCGTATCCACATAATTTGGTGAAATAAAACTGAGTAAAGATGGCAATGTAATACCTCCAATAGCGTAAATTGATAATTTTTCTAAAAAATTTCTTCTTTCAAGTTTATTATGTGCATATGCATCGTATAAATCAAAAACTTCCTGAGGAATATCCTCCTTTTTTAAATTTTTCATATTTTTTTGTATTTGTAGTTTCCTAAAATATAAAAATCCAATTAAAAATTAAAATTCTTTATTGTTAATAAAAGTTAATTTTTAATTTCAAGCAAAAACCTTTTTAATAAATTGTATTTAAATTTAAATCCTGTACTTTTTATTTTTTCAGAAGAAACTCTACTTCCTTCCAAAAGTATAACAGCTAATTCACCTAGCATAATTTTTAGAAAAAATGAAGGAATATTAGGAAGCCATAAGGTTTTTTTTAGGGTTTTAGCAATTGATTTGGTTAACTCTTTATTAGTAACATGGTCTGGTGCAACTGCATTGTAAATCCCATTAAATTCTGAATTTTCAATTGCAGAGACATACATATAGCATAAATCTTCCATTGCAATCCAAGGCATATATTGTTTTCCAGTTCCTAGGGCAGCACCTACATTAAATTTTATAGGTTTTATAATTTTCTCTAAAGCACCTCCTTCTTTTGAAAACACAACTCCAGTTCTAAAAACTACAGTTCTTATGTTTATTGAATTAAACTGAAGAGCTGCCTTTTCCCAAAGTACACATATTTCACTTAAAAAGTCATTTCCAGGATTATCAGTTTCAGAATAAATTTTTTTAGAAGTTATAGCTCCATAATAACCAATTCCTGAAGCTGAAATAAATGCTTTTAAATCTGGATTAAGCACTTTAACTTTATTGAATAAAAGATTTGTTGAATGAACTCTACTGTCAATTAAATTCTTTTTTCTCGCTGAAGTCCATCGTTTATCAGCAATTCCTGCACCGGCTAAGTGAATAATATATTCAGCAGAAGTAATTGCTTTTGAATCGATAAAGTTGTTGGAAATATCCCAATAAAAATCAGAGTCGTTTGAAGTTTCATTTCTAGATAAAATTGAAACTTTATGACCTTTAGATTTTAATAAATTACATAAGTATTTACCAATTAAACCACTTCCTCCAGTTACTAATATTGACGCCATAAAAAATCGGTTATTTTGAAGCAAAAGATATTACAAAATAACCGATTTTAAAAATGTTTAATTTCAATTTATGGTTTTAACTTGTTACTTGTTCAGCTACATAAGGTTTAATATTTTCCATTCCTTTTGTAATAGCTTCTATGTTTAGAGGAATTAAGTTATGGTATCGTTCAGGTAAGGATTTTTTTAAACCCTCAATTACATTATCTAATTCTACAATAGGTTTAATTTTTAAATATGCACCCATTACAACCATATTGAATATTTTTTTATTACCCAATTCAGTTGCAATTTTATTTGCTTCAATCTGATAAATATGTATATCCGTTCTTGTTGGGTGATGTGAAATACCATTTGGTTCATATAACAAAAAACCACCTGGTTTTACACTTTCTTCAAACTTATCCATACTTTGCTGATTCAAAATAATGGCTGTATCAAAAACTTTTAAATAAGGTGAGCTAATTCTCTCATCACTTAAAATAACGGTAACATTTGCAGTTCCTCCTCTCATTTCAGGCCCGTAAGAAGGCATCCAGCTTACTTCTTGGTCGTGCATAATACCAGAATATGCTAATATTTTACCCATTGAAAGTACACCTTGACCTCCAAAACCGGCAATTATAATTTCTTCTGTCATAACCTTAATTATTTTAAAATTCCTTTAACTTTAATATCACCAAGTGGAAAGTATGGAAACATGTGTTCTTCCATCCAAATATTCGATTCGTTAGGAGTCATTTTCCAACCAGAATTACAATTTGAAACTATTTCAATAAATGATACTCCTTTTTTTAATCGAGTGTTTTCAAACGCTTTTTGAATTGCTTTTTTGGCTTTTCTTGCGTGTTTATGTGTATGAATACTTTGGCGTGTAGCGTAATAAACACCTGGTAAATGAGCAACTAATTCAGTCATTTTAATTGGAGAGCCCATAGTTTTTACTTCTCTGCCATAAGGAGAAGTAGATGACATCATACCTTCTAAAGTAGTTGGTGCCATTTGACCACCAGTCATTCCATAGATTCCATTATTCACAAAAATGATAACAATATTTTCACCTCTGTTACATGTATGAATGGTTTCTGCAGTTCCTATAGCTGCTAAATCGCCATCACCTTGATAAGTGAATACGTATTTCTCTGGCCATGTTCTTGCAATTGCAGTAGCAACAGCAGGAGCTCTACCATGAGCAGCTTGTGTAATATCAATATTCATAAAATCATAAGCTAAAACTGAGCAGCCAACTGGTGCAACACCAATGGTATCTTCAACAATTCCCATTTCATCAATCACTTCCATGGTTAAATTATGTGCAGTTCCGTGACCACAACCTGGACAATAAGACAAGGTCGTATCGGTCATTAATTTTGTTTTACAAAAAACTTGATTTTCGGGTTTTATAATGTCTTGTATATCCATTATTTTATAATTTTTTGTTCTAAAGCTTCTAATACTTCTTCAGGTGTATGAATAATTCCTCCGGTTCTTCCAAAATGTTCAACGGGAACTTTGAATTGAACAGCTAGTTGAACATCCTCTACCATTTGACCAGCGTTTAGTTCAACGCTTAATATTCCTTTTACTTGATCCGCTAATTCAAATAATTTTTGTTTTGGGTATGGGAACAATGTAATTGGTCTTAATAAACCAGCTTTTATTCCTTTTGCTCTTGCAAGTTGTACTGCTTTTTGAGCAATTCTAGCACTTGAACCGTAGGCTACAAATAAATATTCAGCATCTTCAGTTTGAAATTCCTCATATCGTAAATCCTCTTTTTCCATTTGTTCGTATTTTTTCATTAACTTACGAACTCTAGCTTCCATTTTTTCTGATTGTAAATCTAACGATGTAATAATATTTCTTTTTCGGTTTGTTTTACCCGTAGTTGCCCAACTATCATATTTTTTAATTACTTCTGCATCTGTTAAACGTTTTTGTTGGTCTTTTAAATTTACTTTTTCCATCATTTGCCCAATTAATCCATCTGAAAGAATTAAAACAGGTGCTCTGTATTTAAATGCTATATCAAATGCATCCTCTACAAAATCAGACATTTCCTGGACAGACGCTGGAGCTAAAACATATAATTTATAATCGCCATGACCACCTCCTTTAACGGATTGAAAATAATCGGCTTGGGAGGGTTGTATTGTTCCGAGGCCAGGACCTCCTCTAACAACATTTACTATAACTGCTGGTAATTCTGCACCTGCTAAATAGGAAATCCCTTCTAATTTTAATGAAATTCCTGGGCTAGATGATGAAGTTAGCACTTTTTTACCAGTACTTGCGGCACCATACACCATATTAATAGCTGCAATTTCACTTTCAGCTTGAAGCACAACCATACCTGTTCTTTCTTCAGGGCGTTCAGTCATTAAGTATTCAATAACTTCAGATTGTGGTGTAATAGGGTAACCAAAATAAGCATCAACTCCAGCTCTTATAGCAGCTTCTGCCAATGCTTCGTTTCCCTTCATTAACTTTAATTCCGACATATTTGTTAATTTTTTTATTATGCTGTAACTTTTACACGATAAACAGATATTGCCCTATCAGGACAAACAATAGCACAATTAGTGCAGCCAGTACAAGCTTCAGGATTATGCATAAAAGCATAATGATACCCTTTCCTATTTACTTTTGAAGTCATACTAATTACATCTTCAGGACAAACAGGTATACAAACTTCGCAACCTTTACACGCTTCGGTGTCAACTACAATTGCTCCTTTAACTTTTGCCATTTTAATAATATTTTGAGTGATTTAGAACTTCTAATTCTAGAATCCTCAAAGTTATGGCTATTTTATTGTAAAAAGTATGATATATGTCAATTTAATGATAATTGTCATATAGTATTTACCAATCTCTATAAAAAAAAACACCTGAGAAGTTGTTTTCATTGAAGTTTTATATGATTGTAATAAATATTACTTAATATAATTTTTTATATTTTACCGGATTCACTTCTTGCATTATATGGTAGATAGTTTCAAAAATATCTTCAGCATTTGGTTTTGAAAAATAGTCACCATCTGTTCCGTAAGCAGGTCTATGAGGTTTTGCTGTTAGTGTAATTGGTTTACTATCTAAGTATTCATAAGCATTTTGCTTTTCTAAAATTTCATTTAACAAATAGGCGGAAGCTCCTCCAGGAACATCTTCATCAATAATAATAAGTCTGTTTGTTTTTTGAACACTTTTAATTACATCATGATTAACATCAAAAGGAAGTAAGCTTTGGACATCAATAATTTCAATATCTATATCAACCTGATTTAGATCTTTTACAACATTTTCCACTATTTTTAATGTAGAACCGTAAGAAACAACTGTTATATCTTTACCTTCTTTTATTGTTTCTACTACACCAATTGGAGTTTTAAGTTCACCTAAATTGTTAGGAAGTTTTTCTTTTAAACGATATCCGTTTAAATTTTCAATTATTAATGCTGGTTCATCACATTCTAAAAGTGTATTATAAAAACCAGCTGCTTTTGTCATATTTCTTGGAACCAAAATATTTATTCCACGTAATAAATTTATAATAGCTCCCATTGGTGAGCCTGAATGCCAAATTCCTTCAAGTCTGTGCCCTCTAGTTCTTATAATTAATGGCGCTTTTTGAGTTCCAACTGTTCTGTAGTGCAACGATGCTAAATCATCACTTAAAATTTGCAAAGCATATAATAAATAATCTAAGTACTGAATTTCAGCAATTGGGCGTAATCCTCGCAATGCCATTCCAATACCTTGCCCAATTATTGTAGCTTCTCTAATTCCAGTATCTGAAACTCTTAATTTACCATATTTTTCCTGCAGGCCTACTAAACCTTGATTAACATCTCCAATATTTCCAGAATCTTCACCAAAAATAAAGACGTTATTATTTTTAGAAAAAAGCGTGTCAAAATTATCTTTAATTATGATTCTACCATCAACTAATTCAGCGTTATCATTATAAGTGGGTAAAACTTCTTTTACATGTGAAACTTTTTTATTGGTTTGGCTGTATAAGTGTGAGCTAAATTTTGATTGTTCAGAATTTAAATAGCTAGTTACCCAATTTTGAAGCTGTTTTTTTTCTATAGAATTTTCATTTCTAACAAAAACTATAACTTTTCGGGCAATTGATAAAAGATCTTTTCTTGCAGGTTCAGAAATGTTTGAAAGTTCAAATTTAAGCTTATTAATAAAAACTTTATTTTCGCTTTTAGCAGCTAGTTTTTCTAATAAACTTACTAGTCTATTTTTTTGTTCTTTTATTGGTGTTAAAAAAGCATTCCAAGCATCTCTTTTGGCTTGTGAAACCAATTTTTTGGCATCTTTTTCAATTTGAATTAATTCTGACTCTGAATCAACAAATTTTAGAGTGTTGTTATTTTCATCTTGTAATTCAAATTCAAAAATCCAATCTCTCATTTTGGCAATACAATCATGTTGTTTTTCCCAAATTAATCGTTCTTTAGATTTATAGCGTTCGTGAGAACCTGAAGTTGAATGTCCTTGTGGTTGTGTTAAATCTTTTACATGAATTAATACAGGTACATGTTCCTCTCTAGCTATTTTTGAAGCTTTGTTATAAACTTCAATAAGCTGAGGATATTCCCAACCTTTAACTACGAAAATCTCATAACCTTTTGAGTTTTCATCTCTTTGAAAACCTTTTAATATTTCTGAAATATTTTCTTTTGTAGTTTGAAATTTTGCAGGAACTGAGATTCCATAATCATCGTCCCATACACTAATTATCATTGGTACTTGCAATACTCCTGCAGCATTTATTGTTTCAAAAAATATACCTTCTGAAGTACTTGCATTTCCAATAGTTCCCCAAGATATTTCGTTTCCGTTATTGGAAAACTTTGGGTTTTTAACTTCCGGAATTTTTCTAAATAGTTTTGAAGCATATGCAACACCTAACATGCGTGGCATTTGCCCTGCTGTTGGTGAAATATCACTTGTTGAATTGTATTGCTCAGTTAAGTTTTTAAAATCGCCATTTTTATCTAAACTGTGCGTTAAAAAATGGCCACCCATTTGACGCCCACCAGACATTGGGTCTGCCTTTAAACTTGGATGTGCATATAAACCAGCAAAAAATTGTTGGGGAGTTAATTCTCCAAGTGCCAACATAAAAGTTTGATCTCTATAATAACCAGATCTAAAATCACCTTTTTTAAAGGCCTTTGCCATGGCCAATTGTGGAACTTCTTTTCCATCACCAAAGATACCAAACTTTGCTTTGCCAGTTAACACTTCTCTTCTGCCAAGAACACTACATTCTCTGCTTATTACAGCGATTTTATAATCGTGCAAAACTTCTTTTTTAAACTGCAGAAATGAAAGTTGCTCTTTGCTTGTTGAAGATGATTCTAGCTGCATACTTTATGAATTTTTTAGTTTTGCAAAGTTACTATTTTTAAGTGATATTTAAAAATAACTTGATTGATTTGAGAAATGTTTAACAATATTACAAAATAGTATAATATTGTTGCGTATAATTTAATTCAAATTGGAAATTACCTTTTTAATAAAAGCCTCTTTTTACAAAATTGTAAATTCGTTTAGGCTTTATAACCAATACAAAACGTATTTTTGAGCTGTATTGAGGTGCGGTTACTTCCCATCCTAAATTTGAGTAAAAAGGGAAATATACTTCTAAAATATCTTGAATAAAATTAAGTCTTACTCCGTTTTCATAGGCAAAATAAACACTTTTATTTTTGTTTTTTACAAATCCAACATCATTATAAACTTCAAACCACCTCCAAATACCAACGCTTGCATTAAAAGTTGAAAGCCATTGATTTGCATATGAAACAGGTAATTTAGATTTAAAACCACCCTCATTTATAATAATTTGTTGACTAAAAAATCCTGAAGTTTCAGATCTACCCAAGTAATCATATTGAAACAAGTAATCTGTTGGTCTGTCTAATGCAAAACTAAAGTAATCGGTTTTTGTATTATTGGTTAAAAATGCACCCGCAAAAAACCTAAAATCAAATTGCCTATTTGCGTCAGTTAATTTTCTGAATTGAGCCGTTAGGGAGACCTTACTAAATTGATTCGAAACTTGCAGTCCAGTGGACAATCTAACATCATCTAAAATAGCAGGTTTAGAATAACCATATGCTAAATTAAAAACATTGTATTTATTTGTTTCAATATGTTCTGTTTGTGTTGGTGATTTTTCTCTGTCAACTAATGTAAAAGAGGAAAATAATACTTTGCTACTAACATCTCTTAAACTTTTTCTTTTAAATTGTAGCAATGCATAAGGGTTAAGCGTGGTATATGATAGTTCCGGAGCATATTGATAACTACTACCGGCAATTCCAACTGCAAACATGTTAATTTTTTTGTTCTCAGGAAGGTATTCATATTGAAATGACGCTGAGCCAGAAAGTGTATTACTTTTTGTGCTATAAGATGGAGTTATTTTATAGTTAATACTTTTATTTAACAATGTTTTATTAGAGAAAGCCATTCCCAAAACCAAACCATCATAATAATTAAACCTATACACTGGAGTATAAAATAATTGGTTATAATAGGTATCCTCAATATCTTTAAAAAATTTTAATTGTAGCGGTCTATTAAAAATTTTGTTATCAAGATCTTTCCAGTTATTTCTTAAATTATATTCAGGTAATTGCGATTCGTAATTCAATGAAAGTTTATCAAAACCATTTGTAGGAACTGTAATTGTAGTTATGGAATCAATCCCAGTAAGCCACTTTTTAAACTTTATTTCTTTATCTTTTATACCATACAGCTGAATTGGTGCGGTAAAATTTCTATTATTAGCAATGCTTATTTCTAATGAATCATTTTTTTTGGAAATATTTTTAATGGTATAATCAATTTTTTTATTTGTTGTTAAATAATCATTTTCAAACCAAGATAAATCTTTTTTAGTTTCGGATTTTAATAAATCTATAAATTGTTTACTCTTTACTTTTTTCCCAGAGTTTGCATAGGAAAATTTGAAAATATTTCCAGGTACTGAACAATCATCTAAATAAATTTCTAAATATTTTAAACCCAAACCTGCTTTATAATTGTTAGCTATTTTTCTATTAAAATTAGATAATGAATCTGCTTGAGTAGTTAATGCCTGGTCAAGGTTTTTTCTTGCAGCGAATTGATATACAAAATGGTATTTATCATTAAAATCTATTTTCGAAATGCTAAAATTTCGAACTCCCCAAAGTTTAGAAATATTTCCAATTGCTTTAATTTCTGGATAGTATTTTTCAACATATTTGATCATTAAATAGGTGTGTAATCCATTTGCCAACCAATAATCTTCTCTCTTGTTAAAAAGAAAAATTTCATCAATATATTTTTTTGAAAGCACTTTAAAAAGCTTTATATCCCATTCAAATGCATTATTATATGCAGCTAGGAATGATGGTAATTGATTAAACCCATAAACAGGATTTTTATCATATTCTATTTGATTCAACAGAATTTTATCATGTGGATATTTGCCTAAAAATGTTTGAATAAAATAAAATTCACGTTTTAAAATACTCGTTTTTACATCATTTTCTAAATTTTCCGAAATAATATTTGTACTAATAATTTTTTCATTAAAAGTAAATTCTGTAAAGTCGCTGGATTTTGAAATATTCACTTCAACATCAAACCGCTGTTTTCCAGTAAGACCATAGCTTTTAATGGAATCTTTCACAAAATGGAAAGAAGTTAGGTTTGTGTTTAAATTGTAATCTTTAGGTACTTTAAAGCTAATATTGTAATCTGTATAATCAATATATAGATCATCTAAATCTAAATTATTATGGAGTTTCCACTCAGTATCAAAAATTGCAGGTGCCAAATACCAATACCTTAAATTGTAAGTCTCATTATCTTCCCCATAACTCGTGAATTTGTCTTTTGGGATTTTAACCAAATAAGTTACTGAAATTTTTACAGAATCTTTTGGCTTTAGGGGTTCAATTAAATTAACTTTTAAGAAATCAGGATTTTCCTCAGAAATTTCAAAACTTGCTGTATCAAAATCTACAGAAATCCCATTTATAATGGTATGTCCTCGCTGTTTATCACTTGCAAAATGGAACGTTTTAGAATAATTTTCTATAAAACGATTTGCCAACGGAGTTTTCTTATCCTTGTAGGCATTTGGCCAATTATGAAAGTAAACTTCATTTAAAATACTTTCTGTTTTATTATAAAAATAAATTTCTTGTTGAATTTTAATTTCATTTGTTTCTGTATTTAAAACAGCATAAATTTTTATGTTATTTGTTTGAGCAAAAACCTGGCTAAAACAAATGCTTAAAAGATAAAAAAGAAAAAATGAATACTTTTTCAAGGGTAAATTTAATTTAGAAATTAGGGCTTAAACTGTATTTTTTGTAGAAGGAATCTATAACATCCAATACTTCTTCTTCCGTATCTACTAGTGATATTAAATCTAAATCTTTTGGGCTAATGTTACCTTCTTCCAAAAGTGTATTTTTAATCCATTCAAATAAACCAGACCAAAATTTTGAGCCTACTAATATAATTGGAAATTTTCCTATTTTTTTAGTTTGGATTAAGGTGATTGCTTCAAATAATTCATCCAATGTACCAAAACCACCAGGCATTACAACAAACCCTTGTGAATATTTTACAAACATTACTTTGCGAACAAAAAAGTAATCGAAATCAAGACTTTTATCTGAGTCTATATAAGGATTGTCATGCTGTTCAAAAGGCAATTCAATATTTAACCCTACAGAAGTTCCTTTCCCCCTGTTGGCTCCTCGGTTACCAGCTTCCATAATACCTGGGCCACCACCGGTTACAACTCCATAACCACTTTTAGTTAATTCATAAGCTATGTTTTCAGCCAATTTATAATATACATGGTCTTCTTTGGTTCTTGCTGAACCAAAAATACTTACACAAGGTCCAATTTTACTTAAACGCTCAAATCCTTCAACAAATTCAGCCATAATTTTAAAAATAGCCCAGGAGTCATTAGTTTTAATTTCGTTCCAGGTTTTTTGTTGAAATTTTTCTCTTATTTTTTTGTCTTCGCTAGGAGTCATATTATTTTAATATCTTTTTTAAATATTTAAATGTTAAGTTTTTAAAAAAGTTCGGCGACTAAAGTAATTCTTTTTTTAAGAATTTAGCCGTATAACTTTTTTTATCCGATGAAATTTCTTCAGGGGTACCAAAACATATTAATTGACCACCATTTTTTCCACCTTCCATACCTATATCAATAACGTGATCTGCTAATTTTATTACATCCATATTATGCTCGATGACAAGTATAGTATTTCCTTTATTTGTTAATTTATTTAGCACTTCCATTAAAACACGAATATCTTCAAAATGTAACCCAGTAGTCGGCTCATCTAAAATATAAAAAGTGTTTCCAGTATCTCTTTTAGATAATTCTGCTGCTAATTTTATACGTTGTGCTTCGCCACCAGAAAGGGTTGTAGATTGTTGTCCTAATGTTATATAACTTAAGCCAACATTGTTTATTGTTTTAAGTTTTCGATTAATTTTTGGTATGTTTTCAAAAAATACAACAGCCTCTTCAATGGTCATATTTAATACATCTGAAATTGATTTTCCTTTATATCTAATTTCTAACGTCTCTCTATTGAAACGCTTTCCTTGACAAGATTCACATTCAACGTGAACATCTGGTAAAAAATTCATTTCAATAACTCTAACACCACCTCCTTGGCAAGTTTCACATCTTCCGCCTTTTACATTAAATGAAAATCTACCCGGTTTATAACCTCTTATTAAAGCTTCACTAGTTTTAGCATATAAATTTCGTATTTCACTAAAAACACCAGTATAAGTCGCTGGATTTGATCTAGGAGTTCTACCAATTGGAGATTGATCTATATCAATAACTTTGTCAACATGCTCTAAACCACTTATAGTTTTGTAAGGCATTGGTTTTTTTACTCCTCTATAAATATGTTTATTTAAAATAGGATATAATGTTTCGTTTATTAAGGTTGATTTTCCGCTACCAGATACGCCAGTAACACAAATTAATTTACCCAAAGGAAAATCGACAGAAATATTTTTTAAGTTATTTCCAGAAGCACCTGTTAAGGTAATTTTTTTGCCGTTTCCTTTTCTTCTTTTTTTAGGAATTAAAATTTCTTTTTTCCCATTTAAATAATCTGCAGTTAAGGTATCGTGTTGCTTTAATTCTTCAAAAGTTCCTTCACTTACAATTTCGCCACCATGTACTCCTGCGCCTGGACCGATATCAAGTACAAAATCGGCGTGCTCAATCATATCTTTATCATGTTCAACAACAATAACGGAGTTACCGACATCTCTTAGATTTATAAGTGATTTTATAAGTTTTTCATTATCTCGTTGGTGTAAACCTATGCTTGGTTCATCCAAAATGTATAGAACACCAACCAATTGAGATCCGATTTGAGTTGCTAATCTAATACGTTGTGCTTCACCCCCTGAAAGTGATTTTGAGCTTCGGTCTAAAGCCAAATAATCTAATCCAACATCTAATAAAAACTGAATACGGGTTCTTATTTCCTTTAATATTTCTGAAGCAATTTTTAGTTGCTTTTTAGTGAGTTTTTCTTCAATTTTTGAAAACCATTCTGCAAGCTCTGAAATATCAAGTTTTGCTAATTCAGAAATATTTTTATTATTTATTTTGAAATAAAGCGCCTCCTTTTTAAGACGATTTGCATTACAAGTTTCGCAATCCATTTCATCCATAAATTCTTTTGCCCAACGTTTTATTGAATTTGAATCACTGGCTTTATATTGGTTTTCAATAAAATTAATTATTCCTTCAAAATCAATTTCATAATTCCGGGTAATTCCCATTGTTTTAGAAGCAATTTCAAACTTTTCTTTTCCGCCGTTTAAAATAATTTCTAAAGCATCTTTTGGTATTTTAGAAATGGGATCAGTTAACTGAAAATTATAACGTTCAGCAATTAGCTGCAATTGTTTAAATATCCAGCTGCTTTTTTGTTCTCCTATTGGCGTAATTCCACCATTTTTTATGGAAACTGAATTATTAGGAATTATTTTTTGAACATTCACTTTTTGAATTCTCCCAAGACCATTGCAAGTTGTACAAGCTCCTTTAGGAGAGTTAAATGAAAAGGTGTTAGGTTCAGGATTTGGATAAGAAATCCCTGTTGCGGGACACATTAATTCACGACTAAAATATCGAGGAATATTTGTATTATGTTCTAAAACCATTAAAACATTTTCCCCTGAATACAATGCGGTAGTAATCGTTTCTTCTAACCTTTTTTCAGAAGTTTTATTTATAAGTAAACGATCTATAACAATTTCAATGTCATGCATTTTATACCTGTCAAGGCGCATTCCTTTTTCAATATCTCTAATTTCACCATCTACCCGGACTTTTACAAAGCCTTGTTTGGCAATTTGTTCAAAAAGTTCTCTATAATGCCCTTTTCTAGATTTAATTACAGGAGCTAAAATGGCTATTTTTTTTTCGTTAAATTCCTTTAGAATCAACTCTTTTATTCGCTCATTGCTATAACTTACCATTTTTTTGTTCGTATTGTAAGAATAGGCATCAGCGGCTCTTGCAAATAATAATCGTAAAAAATCGTAAATTTCAGTAATTGTACCAACTGTAGACCTAGGACTTTTATTTGTGGTTTTTTGTTCAATTGAAATTACAGGAGAAAGCCCATCAATTTTATCAACATCAGGCCTTTCCAATCCGCCTAAAAACTGTCTAGCATATGCCGAAAAGGTTTCAATGTATCGTCTTTGTCCTTCAGCATAAATAGTATCAAAAGCCAGTGAGGATTTTCCACTTCCGCTTAAACCAGTAATTACAACTAGTTTTTCTCTTGGAATACGAACATCAATATTTTTTAAATTATGAACACGTGCTCCTAAAACTTCAATATATTCTTCGTTTTTAGCCATTGATTTTTTGCAAAGATGCAAAGTTAAAAAAATGAAACTATAAATCGAATAATCGGTAATATCTTATTTTGAAAATTAGTATATTGCGTCAAAATATTTTGCCTTTGAAGTGGATCGATAGCATAAGACATTTTTTTGAAAAACACGGATTTGCCGTTTCATCTAGGTTTGCCGATAGATTAGGGATTAACGTTTCAAATGTGCGTTTATTTTTTATTTATATTTCGTTTGTAACTTTAGGGTTTTCATTTGGGATATATTTGACTTTGGCATTTTTATTACGCTTAAAGGATATGATTTACACTAAAAGAAGTTCAGTTTTTGATTTATAATTTATGGTAAAAAAGTCTAAATTATATCTTGCCTTATTGTTGCTAGCATTAGTTATGTTTATTGGTGTTGGGGGATTTATGTATGTTTCAAACGAAACTTTTATTGATGCCTTGTATATGACAGTAATTACAATGTCAACAGTTGGATTTGGCACCCTTCATAAATTGAATCAAAGCGAAAAATTATTTACAATATTTTTAATATTTTTAAGTATAACAACCTACGCTTATTCTGTAAAAGCTTTAACAGAATATTTTGCAAACGGAAATTTTTTCAAAATTTTAAAAAGTAAAAAAGTGCAACAGAAAATCGAAAATTTAAAAAACCATACTGTAGTTTGTGGCTATGGAAGGAATGGAAAACAAGCAGTTGCTAAACTAATTCAATTTAATCAGCCTTGTGTAGTAATTGAAAAAAGAATGGAAGAAATTGCTGATTTGGAAAAAGACAATATCTTGTTTATTGATGGAGATGCTACCAATGATGAAGATTTAGCAAAATTAGGACTTGATAGGGCTAAAAGTTTAATTACAGCATTACCTTCAGATGCCGATAATTTATTTGTGGTTTTATCTGCACGTCAATTTAATAAAGATTTTACCATAATAAGTAGGGCTTCTAACGAATCTTCATATGGAAAATTAAAATTTGCTGGTGCTACAAATGTTATAATGCCTGATAAATTAGGAGGTGCACATATGGCCTCTTTAGTAGTTACGCCAGATTTAGTAGAATTTGTTGATAGATTAACAATTGCAGGAGATGTGGAGGCTAATTTAGAAGAGATTTCAGTAAATGAATTGCCTTCAGAATATATTTTAAAAACAATTTTAGATTTAGATTTACGGAAAAAAACAGGTTGTAATGTAATTGGTTTTAAAACAAAAGAAGGGGAATATTTGATTAATCCAGATGCTAATACTAGATTAGAAAAAAATACTCATTTAATTATTTTAGGAAACAAAGAACAAATATTGAAACTAAGAGAAATATTTTAAAACGAAATGAATATTTTTTATATAATTATTTAGATCAATAATAGATTTTCTTTTTAACTGTTAAAAACTTGTAGTAATATCATTTTTTTGCCATATTGCAACCACTTTTAAAATTAACCAACAAATTATGAAGAATAAACTTCTTTTATTATTAGTATTAATTGTTCCTATTATAACATTTGGACAAGAAACAGCAAAGAAAGGATTAGATGAGAGAATTAATGATTGGTTTGAACCAATTACAGCTAAATGGGAAGGAATAGTGTTTTGGATTGTTCCAGGAACTGGGGTTCCTTTAGTGGTTTTCTTATTAGTAATTGGTGCTATATTCTTCACAATTTATTTCCGCTTTATTAATTTAAGAAGATTTGGACTTGCAATTAATGTAGTGCGAGGTAAGTATGACGAAGTTGAAGGCCATGGAGTTGAAAAAGCAGAGTTAAATATTGTAGACGGAGATTTAGTCGATACCATTAGAGATGAAAGTAGAGAAGGTGAAGTTAGTCATTTTCAAGCGTTAGCTACTGCAGTTTCAGGTACTGTAGGTTTAGGAAATATTGCAGGTGTTGCTTTAGCAATTTCAATAGGAGGTCCAGGAGCCACATTTTGGATGATTATTGCTGGTTTATTAAGTATGTCTACAAAATTTGTTGAATGTACCCTAGGTGTAAAATATAGAGATGTAGGTGAGGATGGAACTGTATATGGTGGGCCAATGTATTACCTAACAAAAGGTATGGCTGAAAGAGGGTTTAAAAAGTTTGGTAAAGTATTAGCTGTTCTTTTTGCAATTTTATGTGTTGGAGCTTCCTTTGGTGGAGGAAATGCAGTACAATCTAATCAAGCAGCAGAGCAATTAGCTGCAATGATGGGTATGCAAGGAGGTTACACAGGAACTTTAATTGGTATTGGTATAGCAATAATTGTTGGTTTTGTAATTATTGGAGGAATTAAGAGAATTGCTTCTGTAACAGAAAAAATAGTTCCTTTTATGGCAGTTATTTATATAATTGCTTGTCTAATAGTAATGGTAGAACACTGGAGCTATATTGATGATGCGATTGCTTTAATTATAAGAGAAGCTTTTAGCCCAAGTGCTGGTTTAGGAGGTTTCTTTGGAGTATTAATTACAGGTTTTAGACGTGCAGTGTTTTCCAATGAAGCAGGAGCAGGTTCGGCAGCAATTGCACACTCGGCTGTAAAAACTAGATATCCAGCTTCAGAAGGTATAGTTTCTTTATTAGAGCCATTTATTGATACGGTTGTAATTTGTACAATGACAGCTTTAGTTATTATTTTTTATAATAGTGATGGACTATTTATTTATGGTGGAGACGGAGCAGGTAGTGTATTAATTGATGGTGTTGCCGTTGGAGGTGTTAATTTAACGTCGATGGCTTTTGAAGCTGTGATTCCTTGGTTCCCATATGTATTAACATTGGCAGTAGTGTTGTCTGCGATTTCTACAATGATTTCTTGGTCTTATTACGGATTACAATCTAGGAAATTTTTATTTGGTACAAGTAAAATTGCAGATATTACTTACAAATTATTATTTATTTCGTTTATAGTTATAGGTGCAGCTGCTTCTATGAAGGCAGTGTTTGATTTTTCAGATGCGATGATTTTAGCGCTGGTATTTCCAAACATGATTGGTTTGCTATTTTTGTTCCCTATTGTTAGAAAAGAGCTGGTTACATATTTAAAAGCGCTTAAAATAAAGTTAACATTTATTAAATAAGGTTTTAATGAACAGATTTAGATCCCATTTCGCTTACAATAAACGTGAACGAAATGGGATTTTCTTTTTGTTATTAATTATTGTTGTACTGCAAATTGTTTTCTTTTTTGTTGATTTTTCATCAAAAGATGTAAATACATTATCTGAAAAAGAGATCGTTATCTTTCAAAAAGAAATGGATTCTTTAAGGGTTGTTGAACTAGAAAATAGAAAGCAGAAAACATTTCCTTTCAATCCAAATTATATTTCAGATTTTAAAGGATATCAGTTAGGAATGTCAGTTGATGAGATTGATAGGTTGTTATCATATAGATCAAAAGGTGCTTTTATTAATTCAAAAGAAGAATTTCAAAATATTACAAAAGTAAGCGACAGTTTGTTAAATGTAATTAGTCCAAATTTTAAATTCCCAGAGTGGGTGACTTCAAAAAATCTACAACCAAAAATTAATACTATTCATAAAAAGAAAATTCCAACTGAAATTAAAGACTTAAATGTTATTACTGCAAAGGATTTAACAGTTATAAAAGGAATAGGTGAGAAAACGGCAAATAGGATTCTAAATTATAGAGATAAAATACAAGGCTTTTCAACTGATTCGCAACTTTATGAAGTTTATTATTTAGATAAAGAAATTGCAGATGAAATATTACAACATTTCAAAGTTATTACACTTCCTGTTATTAAGAAAATAAATATTAATGAAGCAACTTTTAAAGAGGTGCTTACTATAGTTTATTTAGATTATGAGCTTACCAAAAAAATATTTAATTATCGAGATGAGGTTGCTGAAATTCAATCTTTAGAGGAGTTGAAAAAAATAGATGGTTTTCCAATAGAAAAATTCGAGAGAATAACCTTATATTTGGTGGCTGAATAAATTTTCAACAAAAAATAACAGTTAGCCTCAAATGAATACTATGTATTTTACAGAAGAGCACAAGGCATTTCGACAAAGTTTTCGAGATTTTTTACAAAAAGAAGTAGTACCATTTGTTAATAAATGGGAAAAAGACGGTTTCGTAGATAAAAATATATTTAAGAAATTTGGTGAAATGGGATATTTTGGATTGAATTATCCAGAAGAATTTGGAGGGCTGAACTTAGATCTTTTTTACACTGTTATTTTTTTAGAAGAAATGCAAAAAGTGAATTCTGGAGGATTTGCAGCTGCAATGTGGGCGCATACATATTTGGCTATGACTCATCTTGAAAAAGAAGGGAGTGTTGCTATTAAGGAAAAATACTTAGCGCCAAGTATAAGCGGGGAAAAAGTGGGATGTTTGTGTATATCAGAACCATTTGGAGGGTCTGATGTTGCGGGAATGAGAACGACAGCTGTTAAAAAAGGGGATACTTATGTTATAAATGGATCAAAAACATTTATTACAAACGGAGTTTATTCTGATTATTTAGTTGTTGCTGCAAAAACTGCACCTGAGTTAGGAAATAAGGGGATGAGTATTTTTGTGGTTGATCGTGAAACTACTGGAATATCAGCAACCAACTTAGAAAAATTAGGATGGAAGGCTTCAGATACAGCTGAAATAGCTTTTGATAATGTTGTTATTCCTTCAGGAAATTTAATGGGTGAAGAAGGAAAAGGGTTTTCATACATTATGCAACATTTTGCATTAGAGCGTGTTGTGATGGGAGTAAATGCACATGCAAGAGCGGAATATGCTTTAGAATATGCAATTCAATATATGTCTGAAAGAGAGGCTTTTGGTAAAACAATTAATAAGTTTCAAGCTTTGCGTCATAAAGTGGCGGATATGGCTAGTGAGATTGAAATGTGTAAAGAGTTTAATTATTCAATAGTTAATAGATTAGATAATGGACACTATGTAGTAAAAGAAGCTAGTATGTCTAAATTAATGTCTACTAAAATTGCAGATAAGGTAATTTATGAATGTTTACAATTATTAGGGGGCTATGGTTATATGGAAGAATATCCAATGGCAAGATTATTTAGAGATAGCCGCTTAGGTCCAATAGGTGGAGGTACTTCAGAAATCTTAAGGGAGATTATTGCAAAAATGATAATTGATAATAAAGAATATAAACCTTTTACTTAATAAAATATATAAATTATATTGTTAGTATTTAAAATGTTTGTATCTTTGCAATCCAAAATTTAAAAGAGAACGACTTGAAAGGAGGTGCTAAAATATGTTAATCATACCAGTTAAAGACGGAGAAAATATCGATAGAGCGTTAAAACGTTATAAGAGGAAATTTGATCGTACAAAGACAATGAAAAATTTACGTAACCGTAAGCAATTCAATAAACCATCGGTTGTTAAACGTGCGCAAAATATAAAAGCTTCTTATGTTCAAAGATTAAGAACAGCTGAAGAACAAGGTTAAATTTTAACCAAAAAATAAAAACCGTTAGTAAAAACAATTTACAATTTGTATGTTTGTTTTCTAACGGTTTTTTTATGCCTATAAATTCCTTTTTAACTTATCTTTTAATTGAAAAAAAATATTCAAATCACACTATTGTAGCATATAAAAAAGATTTGAATGATTTTATTTCTTATTGTTTTTCGGAATATGGGAATGAAGATCTAGTAAATGTAAATTATTCTCAAATTAGAAGTTGGATTGTTAGCCTTGTGAACATAAAGGTATCTAACCGAACAATAAACAGAAAAATATCCTCTTTAAAATCATTTTATAAGTTTCTGCAAAAAACAAAACAAATTGAAGTAAGTCCTTTAGTAAAACATCAAGCGTTAAAAGTTTCAAAACAAATACAAGTCCCTTTTTCGGAAAAAGAAATAAAAGATGTTCTTAGTTTAAAAGATGAGGTAGTTGATTTTGAAGCTATTCGTAATAAGTTAATAGTAGAATTATTTTATTCAACAGGAATACGAAGAAGTGAATTGATTGAAATTAAAATTGCAAATATTGATTTTAATAATGAAACTGTTAAAGTAATAGGAAAGAGAAATAAAGAACGCTATATTCCGTTAATAAAAACAGTGCAGAACTCACTAAAAAATTATCTTAAATTTAGAGATGAAATTGAAACAAAAGAATCTAACTTGTTTCTAACAAAAAAAGGAAAAAAAATATATGATACACTTGTGTATCGCATAATAAATAATTATTTTAGTAGTGTGTCTTCGAAAGTTAAAAAGAGCCCACATGTAATTAGGCATTCTTTTGCTACACATTTACTTAATGAAGGTGCTGATTTAAACTCAGTTAAAGAATTGCTTGGGCATTCTAGTTTAGCGTCAACACAAGTTTATACCCATAGTAGTTTGGGAAAATTGAAAGAAGTGTATAATCAAGCTCACCCAAGGAGCCAAAAAAAATAATTTATGAAAGTATATGTACAATCGGTTAATTTTAATGCTGACAAAAGTTTAGTTGAATTTATTGAAAAAAAAGTAAGTGGTTTAGAAAAATATTATGATAAAATTGTTGATTCTGAAGTATTTTTAAAAGTACAGCAAACAAGTGAAAAAGAAAATAAAACTGTAGATATAAAATTAAATATTCCGGGTAGTGATATTGTGGTGAAAAAGCAATGTAAAACTTTTGAAGAAGGAACTATGTTGGCAGTAGATTCTTTAAAAAGAAAGCTAACTCAAAAGAAAGAAAAAGTAAGAGCTAAATAATTTATCAAAAATAGTTTAAAAAAGTTTTGTTTAAAATTAAAACTTTAATACATTTGCAGTCCGTTAGAAATAACGGGCTTCTTTTATGGAGTAAAATGCCGATGTAGCTCAGCTGGCTAGAGCAGCTGATTTGTAATCAGCAGGTCGTGGGTTCGAGTCCCTCCATCGGCTCAAAATAAAAGTATAAAGTTCTTTGAAAATAAATGGTGAGATACTCAAGTGGCCAACGAGGGCAGACTGTAAATCTGCTGCGCAAGCTTCGAAGGTTCGAATCCTTCTCTCACCACAAAAAAATTGGAATTATAATAATACCCAATGATGATTTGGAAAAAATTATTGCGAGAGTAGCTCAGTTGGTAGAGCTTCAGCCTTCCAAGCTGACTGTCGCCGGTTCGAGCCCGGTCTCTCGCTCTATTTTTTT
>Ga0102815_10000564_pt1 | contig 24590 bp, 21 predicted proteins | sample ColrivemetaGS759_FD_79113 | JGI IMG/M metagenome (GOLD analysis project Ga0102815, IMG submission 79113) | Estuarine microbial communities from the Columbia River estuary - Ebb tide ETM metaG S.759 | ecosystem: Environmental > Aquatic > Marine > Intertidal zone > Estuary | place: USA: Columbia... | reverse complement strand
GCTCCAGCGTGATCGATAAGGCCATGCAGTTGATTGACTGGGTCGCCAATTATCACCACCTGTCTGCGGCTGAATTGCGCCAGTGCGCCTACCACTACGAATCCGAGCTGGCGCTTCAGCACCTGGTGCAGGTCGCCAGTGGCCTGGACTCCATGGTGCTGGGTGAACCACAGATCTTCGGGCAGTTGAAGTCTGCCTATGCGGTCGCGGTGGAGTCAGGCACCGTGGGCTCTGAACTGGGACGCCTGTTTCCACGGGTATTTTCTATCGCCAAGCGGGTGCGTACGGACACCGCCATTGGCGAAAACCCGGTATCGGTGGCCTATGCGGCAGTAAACCTGGCCAGCCATATTTTTGCCGATGTCGGGCAGTGCAACGCGCTGTTGGTAGGTGCGGGTGAAACCATCGAACTGGTCGCCCGCCACCTCATTGAAGCGGGGGTGTCCCGCATCGTGATAGCCAATCGTACCCTGGGCCGGGCGCGGGAGCTGGCCCAGAAGTTTGGCGCAGAGGCGGTGCTGCTGTCGGAAATTCCCGAGCAGTTGCAGGACGCGGATATTGTGATCACCTCCACTGCCAGTCAATTGCCTATCCTTGGCAAGGGTGCTGTCGAGCAGGCGATCAAGGTGCGCAAGCACCGGCCCATGCTGATGGTGGATATTGCGGTACCGCGAGATATTGAAGCCCAGGTCGGCGAATTGCGCGATGTTTACCTCTACAGCGTGGATGACCTGCGGGAAATCGTCGACACCAATTTGCGCAACAGGCGCAGTGAAGCCCGCAAGGCGGACCTGATTATCGCCGAGGGTGTCAGCCAGTACATGGAAGAGATCCGCAGTCTGGGCGCCATCGATGTGGTCAAGGAGTACCGGCAGATGGCTGAGCAGTTGCGCGAGCTTGAAATGCAGCGCGCGCTGAGGGCGCTCTCGCGCGGTGAAGATCCGCAGCAGATTGTTGCCCAGCTGGCACGGGCGATTACCAATAAACTGATTCATTCCCCCACTGCCGGGCTCAAGCAGGCCAGCGCCGAGGGTCGCCAGGACCTGTTGGCTAATGCCCGCAAACTGCTGGGGCTTGAATCGGTTGGCACCGCCGAGTCCGCAGAAGACAACAGCGATGGTGAAGAGTTCGAACTGCCTTCCCCGGCCACTGATAAACCGAGACGCACCCTGCAATGAAAGCTTCACTGTTAAGCAAGCTCGATGTTCTTACTGAGCGTCATGAAGAGGTGTCTGCGCTGCTGGGCGACAGTGAAACCATTTCAGACCAGGATCGCTTTCGCGACTTATCCCGCGAATACGCCGAGCTGGAAGAAGTGGTCACCTGCTTTGGCGCCTACAGCAGGGTGAAGCGTGATCTCGAGGAAGCCCAGCTGATGCTCGAGGACGCAGACCCGGAGCTGCGGGAAATGGGTCGCGAAGAACTGGAAAGCGGCAACCAACGCCTGGCGGAACTGGAAGTTGAATTGCAAACCCTGTTGCTGCCGCGGGATCCGCAGGACTCCCATAACGTGTTCCTGGAAATTCGCGCCGGAACCGGGGGCGATGAGGCGGCGATCTTTTCCGGGAATTTGTTTCGTATGTATTCGCGCTATGCCGAACAAAAGAACTGGAAGATTGAAGTTCTGTCCGAGCGACCGGGCGAGCATGGCGGTTACAAGGAGATCATCACCCGGGTGGAAGGCAAGGATGTCTATGCCCACCTGAAGTTTGAATCGGGTGCGCACCGCGTTCAGCGAGTGCCTGAAACAGAATCCCAGGGACGCATCCATACCTCGGCATGCACCGTAGCAGTGATGCCGGAGCCGGAGGAAATGGACGCTATTGAAATCAACAAGGCCGACCTGCGCGTTGACACCTACCGCGCCTCCGGTGCTGGCGGCCAGCACGTTAACAAAACCGATTCGGCAGTGCGCCTGACCCACCTGCCCAGCGGTATTGTGGTGGAGTGCCAGGATGAACGCTCCCAGCATAAAAACCGGGCCAGGGCGATGTCCCTGTTGCAGGCAAAGCTGGCAACCAGTGCCCAGGACAAGCAGGCCGAGGAGCAGGCTGAGCAGCGTCGTAACCTCGTGGGCACAGGTGATCGCTCCGACCGGATTCGCACCTACAACTTTCCCCAGGGGCGGATGACTGATCACCGGATCAACCTCACCCTGTACAAGCTGGCAGAGATTCTCGAAGGGGGTCTCGATGCTGTTGTTGGTCCCCTGCGCCAGGAATACCAGGCGGATCTGCTGGCGGCCCTGGCCGACAATTGATGGCTACAGTGCAGGAGCTCCTGCGCCGCGCCGATGAATTGCTTGGCGACCCCGGGTCTACCTCCGATGCAGCTGCGGGTCGGCGCGATGCCGAAATTCTACTGGGTCACTGCCTGGGTAAATCCCGCAGCTGGCTCTATACCTGGCCCGAGCAGGCAGTCGCCAGGGACGGGGAAAACCAGTATTTTCAGCTTATCAACGAACGCCGGCGTGGTGTCCCGATAGCCTACCTCACAGGTGAGCGGGAGTTCTGGTCGCTCCAGTTGCTGGTGAACGAGCACACCCTGATCCCTCGCCCCGAAACTGAAACCATGGTGGAGTGGGCGCTGCAGTTGGCGCTCCCCACCGATGCCCGGGTGCTGGATCTGGGTACCGGCAGCGGCGCCATTGCCCTTGCCCTGGCCAGTGAGCGCCCGCTGTGGAAGGTGACCGCCGTGGATGCCAGCGCCAAGGCGCTTGGGCTGGCCCGTCAAAATGCCACCAGGACCCGTCTTGAGCGGGTCGATTTCCTGTGCTCGGACTGGTTTGGCGCGCTGGCCCGGCAACGCTTTACGCTGCTGGTGAGTAACCCGCCCTATGTCGACGGTGATGACCCTCACCTGCGCGAGGGAGACCTTCGTTTTGAGCCACAAACCGCCTTGGTCGCGGGCGAACAGGGTCTGGCCGACCTGGCCCGATTGGCGCAAGAGGCGCCCGCACACCTGGTTGATGGTGGCTGGCTGTTACTTGAGCACGGTTATCAGCAAGCGGCGCAGGTGCGTGAACTGCTGCAGGAAAACGGCTTCAGTGAGATAAGTACCCGGCAGGACCTGGCCGGGCTGGAGCGCATTACCGGGGGGTGCTGGCGTGCTGAGTGACGAGCAACTGCTGCGCTATAACCGCCAGATCATGTTGCATGACTTCGATGTGGCGGGACAGGAGCGGCTGCTGCAGGCAACAGTGCTGGTGGTCGGCCTTGGAGGGCTGGGATGCCCCGCGGCTCTGTACCTGGCAGCCAGCGGGGTTGGCCGGCTTTTGCTGGCTGACGGCGACAGAGTGGAGCTGGGCAATCTGCAGCGGCAGATCGCCCATGGCAATGCCGATATAGGCATCAATAAAGCAGCCTCTGTGGCGGCCGCGATTGGCGCACTGAACCCGGGGGTGGAGCTTGAGGTTATTCCACAACAGCTGACTGAAGAGGCACTCCCTGCGCTGATGTCCCGGGTAGACCTGGTGGTTGATGCCACAGATAACTACCCGGTACGTTTCGCCCTCAACCGCGCCTGCATCGCCGCCGCCGTACCACTGGTTTCAGCTGCGGCAGTGCGCAGTGAAGGCCAGATCACTGTGTTTGATCCCACCCGTGGTGGCCCCTGTTATCGCTGCCTCTACCCGCTAACCGGAGAGGATACAGCACTGAGTTGCAGTGAAAGCGGGGTGTTGGCACCGGTGGTGGGAATACTGGGCTCAATGCAGGCGCTGGAAGCGTTGAAAGTCCTGGCAGGCTTCGGCGAACCACTGCTTGGCAAGCTCCTGCTGTTGGATCTGCGCAACATGGATATTCGCCAGCTGAGTCTGCCGGTGAGGGCGGACTGCCCCGATTGCGGGCATCTGCGGCGCTGAGCCCGGCTGACCGCAATGTCATAGCCGGCCTGTCGGTGATTTATACGGCGACCAGTGGCCTGCGCAGTATTCCCAATAGTCGCCATAGCATCAGCATGGAGCTGATGGCAATGCCGGCAATCATACTTAGCCAGAACCCCCGGGTGCCATCAAGTGGATTGTCGGCCACCACAATGCCCAGCCAGTAGCCCAGGGGCAGGGTGATAAGCCAATAGGCGATGCACATGATGACGAAGGGTGCGCGGGTATCCTTGAAGGCGCGCAGGCAGAATGATGTTGTCACCTGTACCGAGTCCAGGGCGATAAACAGCCCCCCCAGCTTGATCAGGCTGACTGCCATGAGATTGATGTCGACATCGTCTGTGTAGGCGCTGATGATAAGCTGCGGCACGCTTAGTAGCACCGCCATGCAGAAGAACCCCAGCAGCATGATGACCCCACTGCCGCAGCGAATCGCCAGGCTAACCAGCGCACGCTCCTGCCTGCCTATGGCATGACCCACCCGGGTGGCCATTGCCGAACCAAAGCTGATCAGCAGCATATAGACCAGGTCCCACACGTTAAACGCGATCTGGTGAGAGGCCATGGCGGTATTGCCCAGAGTAGCGATAAACATGGCAATGACTGAAAACACGGCGATTTCCAGGAAGAAAGTCAGCCCCATGGGCAATCCCAGGCGAGTGATCTCACCAATGAGCGCCCAGTCCGGTCTTACCAGCTTTAGCTGCGGCAGGTAAGGTTTGAGCAATTTGGAGCGGCTCATGTAAAAACTGATCAGGATCGGACCGAGCCACATGGAAATTGCCGTAGCCCAACCGCAGCCGGCGGCACCCAGTTCAGGTGCCCCCCATTTGCCGTAGATAAAGGCGTAATTCAGGGGGATATTCGCACAAAACCCAATTACGCTGGCCACTGCAAAGGGCCGCATGATACCGATGCCCTGGGTGTGGCAACGCAGGGCCTGGAAAATAGCGGCGGCGGGCAGGCCAAATGCCACGGCTTGCAAGTAGGCCAGGCTCTTGCGATGAGTAGCCGCATCCAGCTGCAGCAAATCCAGCACCGGGCTGGCGAAATAGCACAGTGGGCCAGCCATCAGGCCCAGGCCCAGTGCCAGCCACAGGGACTGGGGCAAACTATCGCGAATCATCTGTACCTGGCCGGCGCCGAAGCGCTGGGCGATGATGGCGGTGGCACCCAGCATCACGCCGATAAAGAACAGATAGATCGGCAACCAGATGTTATAGCCGATCGCGATGGCGGCAAGGTCCATCGCGCTGTAGCGACCTGCCATTATGGTATCGACCACACCCGTGCCGACCTGGGCCAGCTGGGCGATCATCATCGGCCAGGCGATCGCCAGCAGGGCGCGAAACTCGCTGGCATAGGCGGACAGTTTGTTTGCTTGCGAGCCTGGCATAGTTTGGTCAGTTTAGAGTGAAGAGCGGGTTCTGCGCGGCCAATGAAACCTTTGCAGTAGTTTCGTTGTCACAAGACGAGCAAGTTTACATGGAGCAGGTAGATGAATGTACTCACCGGCTGGTATTACCGCCTCCACAATGCGATTTTTCCGAGGCTGCAGCATTTGGACGGGCTGGCCCCCCTGGCATTGCGACTGTATCTGGTGCCGGTGTTCTGGATGGCGGGTGCCCAGAAAATAGCAGGTATGGACAATACCATCGAGTGGTTTGGCAATCCTGACTGGGGCCTGGGCTTGCCCTTCCCCAGCCTGCTGGCCCATCTGGCGGCTTATGCCGAGGTAGTGGGTGCGATGTTATTACTGCTGGGTCTGGCTACCCGCTGGATATCGATACCCCTGATCGTCACCATGCTGGTGGCCATATTTTCCGTGCACTGGGGTAACGGCTGGGCGGCGATTGCTGACTCCAGCGCCCAGGAAGTCGCGGTGCGCCTTGGCAGCGCCAAGGAAATCCTGCGCGAGCACGGCAACTACGCGTGGTTGACCGAGAAGGGTAGTCTGGTGCTGCTCAATAATGGCATTGAGTTTGCGGTAACTTACCTGTTGATGTTGCTCAGCTTGTTATTTACCGGCGGCGGGCGTTATGTGAGTCTGGATTATTATCTGTCTCGCCTTTACCCGGACAAGGCCTGAAGTACTTTGCCGGGGGCAAATATGCCCCCTCACAGCCTCTGAATCGGACCCTCTATCACTGGAAATTACGTCGCCCGGGCGGCCACCTATTTCGCTCCGGAGGTGGTAAACTAGCGCGTTTTTTGAGCCGTCACGGGAAGTGCAGAATTGATTAAGAATCTGGTAGGGCGTATCGCTGGCAAAAACGCGGCGGTGCAGGACCACAAGCAAGCCAAGGTCGGGCACAGCACGCCGCCTCGACACGAGCCGTCCCACAAGCCATCGTCCGGGAAAAAGGCTGAAGCTGTCGAACTAGACACCGGGCCGCAGGCTGACGAGGCTGGCGCCGGCAAATCCGGACAGCGCCGACGCCGCGGACGCAAGAACAGCAGTAGTGGCCAGGCGCTCTGGTCAGTAGACCAGTTCCAGGTCGACCCGGTAGAGGGCCAGACCCGTTTTCACGACCTGGGTCTGCGTGACGAGTTGATGCAAGGGATTGCTGACCTGGGATTCAAGTACTGCTCACCTATCCAGGCTGCGATTCTGCCCCACACCCTGCAGGGGCACGATGCCATCGGTAAAGCCCAGACCGGTACCGGCAAGACTGCTGCTTTCCTGATCACCATGTTCAACGACATGCTGTGCAACCCCATTGAGGGCGAGCGCTTTGTGGGTGAGCCCCGCGCCCTGGTGATTGCGCCTACCCGGGAACTGGTTATGCAGATTGCTGCAGATGCCGAGGAGCTGGCCAGGCACGCCGACCTGCAGGTTGTCACCCTGATCGGCGGCATGGATTACCAGAAGCAGCTGAACCGCCTTGGCAGCAAGGTTGTAGACCTGGTGGTTGCGACCCCCGGACGATTACTGGACTTCATGAGTCGCCGCGACCTCTACCTCGACCACGTGGAGGTACTGGTGCTGGACGAGGCCGACCGTATGCTGGACATGGGCTTCATCCCGCAGGTGAAGCGTATTGTGCGCGCAACGCCGGCCAGGGAGAACCGCCAGACCCTGCTGTTCTCGGCCACTTTTACCCAGGATATTATTAACCTCTCCAACCAGTGGACCTTTGAACCGATCACTATCGAGATCGAGCCGGACCATGTTGCCACCGACTCCGTCGACCAGAAGGTTTATCTGGTCAGCAGCCAGCAGCGCTACAAGGTGCTCAACAACCTGCTGCGCTCGGATGAAGCCACCAGTGTGATTGTGTTTGCCAATCGCCGGGATCAGGTGCGGAAACTCCACGAGCGCCTGCGCAAATCAGGGGTGGCGGCCGGTATCCTGTCAGGGGAAATCCCCCAGGCCAAGCGCACGCGCACCCTGGATGATTTCAAGCAGGGCAGAATCAAAGTGCTGGTGGCGACCGACGTGGCCGGCCGGGGCATCCATGTGGATGGTGTCAGCCATGTGGTGAATTTCAATCTGCCGGAAGACCCGGAAGATTACGTGCACCGCATTGGCCGTACAGGCCGGGCGGGAGCCACCGGTATTTCTATCAGCTTTGCCAGCGAGGACGATGCGTTCCTGCTGCCGGAGTTGGAGACGCTGCTGGGTGAAAAGCTGGAATGCACCCACCCCCCCGAGGAGTTATTGGCTTAACTCCTCGCACCACAGCAGGGTGGCGCCCACGACGGCAGCCGGCACGATGATAAAGTTGACGATGGGAATGCTGGCACCCACTGCCACCAATCCGCCAAAGCCCATACTGCTCAGTCGGCGGCTGCGCACCGCTTCTTTGACATCAGCAAAACTCAGCTGGTGGTTGTCCATCGGATAGTCTACAAACTGGATGCTCATCATCCAGGCCCCAAGCAGCAGCCACAAAATTGGTGCAACGGTGTTGAGTACCGGTATGAACGACAGGACAAGCACGAATAATGCCATGGGAACGTAATACAACAGCTTTGAGAGTTCGCGCAGAATACCCCGTGGCACTGCGACCAGCGCTGCCCCCAGACCCTCCAGTGAATTTACCGGCTTGCCTGTCACCAATTCCTCAGCTTTTTCAGCCAGTAGGGCATTGAACGGCGAGGCGATGATCAGGGCCACGGAGGTGAACAGGTAACCGGTGATCAGGCTGACGGTAAGCCAGATCAACGGCCAGATAATCCATTCAATAAAGCCCAGCCACTCCGGAATGCGGCCCAGGATCGAGCCCATTGCGCTGTTCAGGTAACCCATGCCAATGCTGATCAGGAAGCCGAAGATCAGGATATTGACCACCAGCGGAATCAGCACAAATAGCCGTAGGGACGGGTGAGTTAACATTTTTGCGCCGCGTAGCAGGTAGTCGGCACCGTGTACTGCATTACCTTTCACTGGGATTTTCTCCTTTTACGCCGGCACAGGCCGGACACAGGCAGCGCTTGCCTATATCTTGTGGCGGGATAGCGGCCAGCGCTGCAGCGCTGATCTGCGCGTTGCAGCACCAGCAGTCCTGCGCTCGCGAGCCGTTTGCGGCCGCGCACTGGTTAAGCTGGCCACATAGGGGACAATGCTGCTGTGGTAGTTCATTTTCCATGAGGGCTCATTGTATCTGGCGGTCCATTTTGTATGGGCCAGCCGCTATAATAGCCCACTGGAAGCAGGGTGTAATGATGGCAGCAGACGAAGACAAGAATTTCCTTGAGGAGATGGCCGATGTGGTCCCCCTGAAGCGGGAGCCCCGTGCCGCCAGCCCCGGCCGCGTGCCACCGCAGCGCGATTCTTCCCTTGATCACCGCCGCCAGGCAGCAGTGCAGGGCAAGGTGGTAGACCGTAACCAGCTCAGTGAAGATGGCATCGAGCCCCTCGATGCCTGGTATGTGCTGGAGTTCAAGCGAGCTGGTGTGCAAAACGGCGTATTCCGCAAGCTCAAACAGGGCCGCTACGAGAGTGAAGCCCGGCTGGACCTGCATCGCATGACAGCGGCGGTGGCCCGGGGGGAGATATTCAGCTTTATCGAGGAATCCTGCCTGCTGGGTTTGCGCACGGTGCTGATCATCCACGGCAAGGGCCAGACCAAAGCCGAGCAGGAGCGCAGTTCCCTGCTCAAGGGTTGCACCGATGTGTGGCTGCGGGAGCTCGATACGGTGCAGGCGTTTCACAGTGCCCAGCCGCGGCACGGTGGCACAGGTGCGGTGTATGTGTTGTTGCGCAAGAGCGAGGAGGCCAAGCGGCAGAACCGGGAACGGATCAGTAAGGGGCGGGTTTCTTACGATCCGGATTAGTCGCTTTGGCCTGGTGCTCTATGGCCAGCCGGGGTTTGGTTATGCCAATCGGGTCCGGGCGCCGGCGGGCTTTTCAGTCGCTCCACGTGATTCGCTTGGTGAAAAGCCCGCCGGCACCCGGACCCTTTAATCGAGCCGCTCCAAAAACGGACTGGATATGAGTGGTCAGGATGGAACTCTCACCTACCGAGGTCACGGGCGGGGAGGTGTTTCTCACCAAGCGAATCACGTGGAGCGACTGAGAAACACCTCCCCGTCCGTGACCGTCTGGCGAAACCGAGCCGAACCAAACCGAACCAGGGTTAAGTCAGGGCCGGCTCAGATAAGGACCACGAGTGAACTATTCGGCTCCGGCAGCCCGAAGAATATCGGCGTACTCAACCCCATGCCGATGGGTGCTGACGATCTCCAGCACACTGCGCCCATCCTTGCCGGTGGCATTGATATCGCGTTTGTCTGCGGTGAAAAACCCGACAAACAGCTCAAAGTCGGAGGCGCGCATACTCTGGTAGGCTTTCAGCAGCATGTGAAAGTTTTCATCGGAGCCATCGTGCGGTCTTACCTGCAGGAAGCTTTTTACGTGGTCCTCGGTCCAGACCTCGTCCAGTACCTTTTCCTTGTCTTTTCTCATTCTGGTTCTCCCCTTAGACCAACTTTTTGGCCAGTAACTGATTGACCATCTGCGGGTTGGCCTGGCCCTTGGAAAGTTTCATGATCTGGCCGACAAAAAAGCCGACCAGTTTCTTGCGCTTGGTATCGTCGGCTGCCAGGAACTGTTGTACCTGCGCCTGGTTATCAGCAATGACCTGGTCGACCATGCTTTCCAGCTCGCCGCTGTCGCTGACCTGTTGCAGGCCGCGGGCTTTAATGATGTCGTCGGCGCTGCCTTCTCCCTGCCACATGGCCTCGAACACCTGCTTGGCGATTTTACCGGAGATGCTATTGTCGAGGATGCGGGTAATCAGGCTAGCCAGGGCCTCGGCAGATACCGGGCTGGCGGTGATGTCCAGTTCATTGCGGTTGAGTTGGCCCAGCAGCTCCACCTGCACCCAGTTGGCAGCTATCTTGGCGTCACCACAGCCGGCCACCACGCTCTCGAAATAGTCTGCCAGCAGGCGGCTGTCTGCCAGTACGTTGGCGTCGTAACTGCTCAGTGCATACTGTTCGACGAAGCGATGGCGTTTCTGGGGGGGCAGTTCCGGCAGTTCGGCGCGGATAGCCTCTATGTATATGTCATCAATGACGACAGGCAGCAGGTCGGGCTCGGGGAAGTAGCGGTAATCGTTGGCGACTTCCTTGCTGCGCATGGAGCGGGTTTCGTCGCGGTCGGCGTCGTACAGCCGGGTTTCCTGTACCACGGTACCACCGGCTTCCAGAATATCTGTCTGTCGCTCGATTTCATGGCGAATGGCCTTCTCAACGAAGCGGAAGGAATTCACGTTCTTGATCTCCGCCCGGGTGCCCAGGGTGTCTGAACCCTGGGGTCGCAGCGAAATATTGATATCACAGCGCATGGAGCCCTGCGACATATCACCGTCGGAGATACCCAGGTAGAGCACCAGGCTGTGCAGTGCTTTCAAGTAGGCTACCGCTTCGGCCGCATTGCGCAGGTCGGGCTCGGAGACAATTTCCAGCAGGGGAGTGCCGGCCCGGTTAAGGTCGATGCCGGTCTGGCCGTGGAAATCCTCGTGCAATGACTTGCCCGCATCTTCTTCGAGATGCGCGCGGGTGATGCCGATACTGCGGGTGCTGCCGTCCTCGAGCTGGATCTCGAAATCTCCGCGGCCGACGATAGGGGCCTCAAACTGGCTGATCTGGTAACCCTTGGGCAGATCGGGGTAGAAGTAGTTCTTGCGATCGAAAATCGAGCGTTTGCCGATCTCGGCGCCGATACCCAGTCCGAACATTACCGCGTAGCGAACCGCTTTGGTGTTGAGCACTGGCAGCATACCGGGCATCGCGAGGTCTACCGCGCTGGCCTGGGTGTTGGGCTCGGCGCCAAAGGTGGTGGCGGAGCCGGAAAATATCTTGGATTGCGTGGCCAGTTGCAAATGGACTTCCAGGCCGATGACGGTTTCCCAGGGCATCAGGCATTCCCTCCGGTGAGTGCAGCCGGGCGTTGCTGGTGCCAGTCGGTTGCCTGCTGGAAGCGGTGGGCCACGTTCAGCAAGCGGGCTTCGCCAAAATGACGGCCGATCAACTGCAGGCCTACCGGCTTACCCTCGACCAGCCCGGCCGGCACCGACATGCCGGGTAAACCAGCCAGGTTCACGGCCAGGGTGTAGACATCCTCCAGGTACATGGCCACCGGGTCATTGGATTTCGCGCCCAGTGCGAAAGCGGGGCCGGGGGTGGTTGGCCCGGCAATGATGTCCACCTGCTCGAAGCAATCGACAAAATCCTGTTTTATCAGGCGCCGCACCTGTTGCGCTTTCTTGTAATAGGCATCGTAGTAGCCTGCGGACAGCGCATAGGTGCCAACCAGGATGCGGCGCTTGACCTCATCTCCGAAACCTTCCTCGCGGGTGCGCGTATACATATCGTGCAGATCCACCGGCTGGTCACAGCGGTGTCCATAGCGCACCCCGTCGAACCGGGAGAGGTTGGTGGAGGCCTCGGCCGGGGCAATCACGTAATAGGCCGGGATGGTCAGGTGGCTGTGGGGCAGGGACACGTCCACCAGGGTGGCACCCTGTGCTTCCAGTGTCTTCAGGGCAAGCTCTATGCAATTGGCCGTGGCCGCGTCCAGGCCGTCGCCGAAGTATTCGCGCGGCAGGCCAATCCGCAGCCCCTCCAGGGAGTTATCCAACTGCTGGCAGTAGTCCTCGGTGGGTGCCTCGGATGACGTGGAGTCCCTGGGGTCATGGCCAGCCATGCAGTTGAGCAGCAGTGCGCAGTCTTCGGCGCTGTGTCCCAACGGGCCGGCCTGGTCCAGGCTGGAGGCGAAAGCGACCATGCCCAGTCGCGATACCCGTCCGTAAGTTGGCTTGATCCCGGTAATCCCGCAAAAGGCCGCAGGTTGGCGAATCGAGCCGCCGGTATCGGTACCGGTCGCCGCCGGGGCCAGCATTGCGGCCACCGCTGCGGCCGAACCGCCGGAGGAGCCGCCCGGCACCAGGTCGGTATGCCAGGGATTCCTGACGGCGCCGTAATAACTGTTCTCGTTGGAAGAGCCCATGGCGAACTCATCCATATTGGTTTTGCCCAGTATAACCGCCCCGTCCCGGTTGAAATGCTGGATCAGGGTGGCATCGTAGGGCGGGACGAAGTTGTCCAGCATTCGCGAGCCGCAACTGGTGCGCATACCGCTGGTGCAGAAAATGTCCTTGTGAGCGATGGGAATGCCGGTCAGGGCGGTCCCATCACCTGAGGCGAGCCGCTGGTCTGCCCGGCGCGCCGAAGCCAGGGCAGCTTCCGCGTCCACTGTGATGAAACTGTTGTAGTCGCTGTCCAGGCGGGTGATCCTGTCCAGGAAGCAGCGGGTCAACTCCTCGCTGGAAAATTGCTTGGCGTGCAGGCCCTGGGCCAGCTCGGCGACAGATTTGTTGTGCATCGGGTACATCCTGATACGGCTTAGGCCGTCTATTCAATAACTTTGGGAACCAGGTAGAGGCCATTTTCCACGGCGGGGGCTATAGCCTGGAAGGCGTCTCGGTGGTTTTGCTCAGTGACTTCATCGGCGCGCAGGCGCTGCACCGCATCCAGCGGATTAGCCATGGGCTCGACGTCGGCGGTATCTACCGCCTGTAATTGGTCGACCATATGCAGGATTTCGGTGATGCGCTGGGTCACGTCTCCCATCTGCTGTGGGGAGATGCGAATACGGGCAAGTTCCGCAATCTTTGCTATCTCGTCTTGTTCTATTGCCATAATGTGAAAAACCGCTGAGGGCCACGCAGTGCGCGGCAGGGGGACGTAAACTTATCACATTTGCGCCTTGCCCAAAATCCCCGCGATTGATACAGTTGCGCAAATAGCAAAACTCCACAAAAACAACAGATACCGCAACGATTTCTGAGCTTTTCCTGCCTGATCTGGGTACAACTACAGGGTGTGTATACCTGTACCGACAAGTCTTACCAGAAAAGGCCCGGAACATGGGGGCAGGGACATATACAGGACTTCGCAGCGGAGTTCGCCGATGTATTCATAAGGTAGTAAACATTAATGCTGAAAAAACTTCGCGGAGTGTTCTCAAATGACCTCTCCATTGATCTGGGTACCGCCAATACCCTGATATATGTTCGCGATAAGGGAATAGTGCTTAACGAGCCGTCCGTGGTGGCGATTCGTATTCATAATGGCCAGAAGACGATTGAAGCGGTTGGCACTGAAGCCAAACGGATGCTGGGACGGACACCGGGAAATATTACCGCGATCCGGCCTCTCAAGGACGGCGTGATCGCGGATTTCCAGGTCACCGAGAAAATGCTCCAGTACTTTATCGCCAAGGTCCACGAGAGCAAATTTATCCGCCCAAGCCCGCGGGTACTGGTGTGTGTGCCCTGTATGTCTACCCAGGTCGAGCGCCGGGCCATCAGGGAATCTGCCCTCAGCGCCGGTGCGCGTGAGGTGCGCCTGATTGAGGAGCCCATGGCTGCGGCTATCGGCGCCGGTCTCAAGGTTGATGAAGCTACAGGCTGTATGGTCGTGGACGTGGGTGGTGGCACCACTGAGATCGCCATTATTTCGCTGAACGGGGTGGTCTACCGTGATGCGGTTCGCTGTGGTGGTGATCGCTTCGACGAAGCCATTGTGGCCCACGTGCGCAGACGCTATGGCAGTCTGATCGGCGATGCGACCGCAGAGCGAATCAAGCTGGAAGTGGGCTGTGCGTTTGCCGGCAGTGAGCTGCGGGAAATCGATGTGCGTGGTCGCAACCTGGCCGAGGGTGTACCCCGCAGTTTTACCCTCAATAGCGACGAAATTCTCGAATCCCTGTCAGATCCATTGGCCTCGATCGTTCAGGCTGTGAAGTCTGCACTGGAACAGTCGCCCCCGGAACTGGCCGCAGATATCGCCGAAAGTGGTATCGTGCTTACTGGCGGTGGCGCACTGTTGCGTGACCTGGACCGTTTGATTTCCGAGGAGACTGGCCTGCCGGTTATCGTGGCGGAAGACCCCCTTACCTGTGTAGCCAGGGGAGGCGGCATGGCCATGGAAAGAATGGACCGTCGCACCATAGATCTGCTGTCTACCGAGTAACGGACCCCGGCGCGGCCTACCGGGTTGCGCTGATCAGGACCTAGAGGACACGACATTAAGCCGCTATTCGTCAAGGAGTCCTCGCTGGGGTTGCGGCTGTTGCTGGTCATCCTGGTCGTGGCTGGCCTGATCACCGCCGACCTGCGCTACCACAGTCTCGAAACCACCCGCTCTTTCCTGGATACCCTGGGTACGCCGATCTACTGGGTGGCCAATCTGCCCACCCTGGTAGGAGAATGGACCAGGGAGCATGTCAGCTCTCGCTCCGAGCTTATTGCGGACAACGAACGCCTGCAGCGCGAGAACCTGCTGTTGCAGGGGCGCTCACTGAAAATGGCTTCTTTGCAGGCCGACAACGTGCGCCTGCGGGCGCTGTTGAATTCTACTGAACTGCTGCGTGATGACATGCTGGTGGCCGAGCTTATTGGCGTGTCGCCCGATCCCGTGCGCCATCAGCTGGTGCTCAACAAGGGTAGCGCGGACGGGGTGTTCGTGGGTCAACCCATAATTGATGCGCAGGGACTGATAGGCCAGATCGTGGAAGTCAGCGTTGCTACCTCACGGGCGCTGTTGATTACCGATGCCACCCATTCCATTCCCGTGCAGGTCAATCGCAATGGCGTACGGGCCATTGCCGAGGGTACCGGGTCGTTGGGGTCGATGGAAATCAGGCATGTATCTGCAACCACGGACATTCGCGAAGGCGACCTGCTGGTCACTTCCGGCCTCGGTGATCGCTTTCCGGGTGGTTACCCGGTGGGTGTGGTCTCGGTGGTAGAACGAGACCCCGGGCAGGCCTTTGCCCGGGTGTTGGCCTCGCCCAGTGCGCAACTGGATCGCAGCCGCCATGTGCTACTGGTGTTCACCGACCCCGAGTCCCGGGAAGACTGACCAGTGGACGGCCAGCAAGCTCATGCCTATTGGGTGATTCTGCTGAGCTTCGTCCTGGCTTATGTGTTGGCTGTATTACCCCTGCCCGCCTGGTTGCAGTGGGGAAGGCCCCAGTGGGTAACCCTAACACTGATCTACTGGATTATCGCGCTGCCCCATCGGGTGGGTATGTTCACCGCGTTGCTACTGGGTATTGGCCTGGATGTGCTGGAGGGTGCGGTAATCGGCCAGAATGCCTTTGCCCTGGCGGTCATCGCGCTACTGTGTCTCAGTCTCTATCAGCGCCTGCGGGTTTTTGGCCTGTGGCAGCAGGCGGTAGTGGTGTTTGTGCTGGTGGGCATTGACCAGATGATTTGCCAGTGGGTACAAAACCTGGAGGGCCTGGGCGCGCGTTCCACGCTGTTCCTGCTGCCTGCAGTGGCCAGCGCCCTGTTGTGGCCGGTGGTACTGCATGTCCTGAGGGGCTTGCGACGCCACTACGCGGTTACTTGAAGTGAGCCGGCTGAAATGAGCAAATTAATATGAGTTCGGCGCGCCTGGTATTGGCCTCCGCGTCCCCCCGGCGCAGGGAATTACTGGATCAGTTGGGTGTGCATTATAGTTGCCACCCGGCAGATCTGGATGAAACCCGAGCGCCCGGCGAAGCCCCGGCTGATTATGTGCAACGCATGGCCAGGGAGAAGGCGCAGGCTGTGGCCACACAGTATCCCGGGCCCGCCACCGTGGTGCTGGCGGCAGATACCACGGTACAAATCGACGATGATGTACTGGGCAAACCCCGCGACCATTTTGATGGGCTGGCAATGCTGGCGCGACTCAGCGGGCGCAGCCACTCGGTGATGACCGCGGTGTGCCTGCACAGCGGCGGTCGGATCAGTTGCGAACTGGTGGAAACCCAGGTGGAGTTCATCCAGTTGAGTCGCGATGTTTGCGAATCTTATCTTGCTACCGACGAACCCTGGGACAAGGCTGGCGGTTACGGTATCCAGGGCCTGGCGGGTGCCTTTGTGCGTGCCATCCACGGCAGTTACAGCAATGTTGTTGGCTTGCCCCTGGGTGAAACCTGGCAGCTGTTGCGGGCGCATGGCATCGCGACCCGACTCGACCCGACTGATGCCTGAAACCATCCTGGTAAACGTCTCCCCCCTGGAGACGCGGGTGGCGCTGCTCGAGAGTGGCCTGGTCCAGGAGGTGTATTTTGAGCACGAGGGTGGCCACGGCATTGTTGGAAATATCTACCTGGGGAAAATTACGCGCATCCTGCCGGGCATACAGGCTGCGTTTGTCGATATAGGCCTGGATCGCAACGGGATCCTTGCGTTGCCACCGGCTACTGTCCCTGATGCTGATGGCTCGAATACACCATCGACAAAGCCTGCGCTCTTTCAGGGCCAGAAAATCCTGGTGCAGGTCACCCACGAGCCGCGCGAAGACAAGGGCCCACGCCTGGGTCGCCAGCTCACCCTGTCATCGCGCTACCTGGTGTTGACGCCAGGTGCTGATTATGTGGGTGTATCCCAGCAAATCCGCAGTCGTGCCGAACGCGAGCGCCTCCAGCAGTTGCTGGCCCAGGCAGACAAGCCCGGCTGTGGTGTCATTGTTCGCACTGCGGCAGAAGGCGTTGACGAGCAAGCCATTGCAGCTGACCTGCAGTACCTGCAGAGTCAGTGGCAGAACCTGCAGGTTCGCGCCAAAGGCCAGCAAAAGCCTGTGTTGCTGTATACCGAGCCACCCCTGTTTTACCGACTGTTGCGCGATCGCGCGTCATCCGCCCTGGAGCGGGTGGTGATTGATGACGCGGATGGTTTCAACGCCGCGCAGGCGTTCTGCCAGCGCTTTCTCCCGGCTGTGTGTAGTCAGCTGGAGCTGCACAAGGAAACGACGCCCCTGTTTGAGGCCCATGGTGTTGACGCTGCGATCGAGCAGGCACTGGGTCCGCGGGTGGAACTTGGCTCAGGTGCCTACCTGGTTATCGAACAGACCGAGGCGATGACCACGATCGACATTAATAGCGGCTCATTCGTGGGTGGGAAGTCTCAGGAAGATACCGCTCTGCAAACCAACCTGGAGGCAGTCCCTGTACTTGCCCGGCAGCTGCGCTTGCGCAACCTGGGGGGGATCATTGTCGTTGATTTTATCGACCTGCAGCAGCTGGAGCATCGTCGCCAGCTGGAGCTGGCCCTGGCGCAGGCACTGCACGCGGACCCTGCTGTGCGCAAGATAGCCAGTTTGTCAGCACTTGGCCTGGTGGAGATCGGGCGCAAGCGTATCGGGCAGAACCTGCAACAGGCATTGTGCGAGAAGTGTCCCAGCTGTGATGGTCGGGGGGTGCTCAAGAGTGCGCAGACAGTGTGTTACGAGATACTCCGAGCCCTTTCTGGCCGAGCCCTTTCCGGCCGTGCCAGTGGCGGTGACGCCAGGGATTTACTGGTGTTGGCCGCGCCAGCAGTAGTGGATCGACTGCGCGATGACGCTGCCGTCCATATCGCCCAACTGCAGTCCCGGCTGGGCGGGTCCATCACTGTCCAGGTAGACGGTAGTCGATCACCAGAAGATTTCGACATCATCCGCGTACAGGCATCATAATAGCGCGTTAGCGAACACTGATCGGATGGACTTGTCGCGAGACCTGCTTTGGAGCACTCAATTTTTCACAGATTAAGCCGTGTGCTATGGGCCGTTGTGGTTGGCCTGATAGTGCTGCTGGCTGCTTATGTCAGTGTGGGTCGCTTGTTGGCTACCGTGGTGGTGGCTTATCAGGACGATATCCTCCGGGAGCTGAACTATCGGCTGCCGTTTGCGGTGGACGCCCGCCAGGTGAGCGGTCAGTGGCATTCATTCACCCCGTCCCTGGTGCTCAAGGATCTGCGATTGACCAGCGCTGGCAGCGATGGCCAACCGATTGAATTGCGGGAGGGGCAGGTAGACCTCGATGTTGGGGGAAGCTTGCGCACATGGAGCCCGCAGTTGAGCGGACTGCGACTTGCCGGTCTAAATCTCAAGGGCGAATGGACAGCCGATGGCCGGCTGGTTATCCGTGGCTTTGGGGGCGGGGACGCCCCGCTGGCCGAGTGGTTGCAGGAGTTCCTGTTGAATTTGGAGCAACTGGCGCTCGACAATATCTCGCTTGATGTCACCATGCCAGATGGTGAGCTTCGTCAACTGGAGATGGATGCGCGCTTATCGCGCGAGGGCAGTCGGCGGTGGCTCCAGGCCAGTCTGCATTCCACCAGGGGCACCCAGATTTCCGCGCTGGCCGAAGGTGTCGGCAATCCTTTTGATCCCGGGCAATTTCGTGGCGACCTCTACCTGAAACTCGACTCCCGCGATCTCGGCGCAGTGCGTGAAGTATTTGCTGAGCAGGCACCTGGTTTTTCCATGGCCGGCGGCCTCAGCGTCGAGCTCTGGTCTAGTTGGGAGCAGGGCGTGCCTAGCGCACAGATGCGTGTCACCGGTGAAGACCTGCTGTTCGGCGGTGCCGGACAGGACTGGCAGCTACTGCTGGATCGCTTGTCATTTGTTGCCGAAGTGGTGGAGCGAAAGGATAGATTACGCCTGGTCCTGGCTGACCTGGAAATCGACCAGGACAATTCCCGGCTGAATATCCCCGGCTTGCAGCTGGATGTGCAGGGAGAGACCGTGGCGATTAATGCCCGGGGCATACCCCTGGGTCCGCTTGGGAAGATTCTGGCCAGTGACGGATTCCTTGCTGAGCGGGCCGCCGGTGTGATCGACGATCTGCAGCCGCAGGGTGAGCTGGGTGTCTTGCGGCTAAATGTGGCAGATATCAGCGAACCCCTGCGCGCCTGGCAGCTGCAGGCGGATTTTGAACAACTGGAGGTGCAGGCCTGGCATGGGGCTCCGGGCGTAACTGCCGCACGCGGTTTCGTCAGTCTCGCGCCCGGTGGCGGTTATGTGGTGCTGGACAGTCAACAGTTCAGTATGGACTTTCCGACGATTTATAAGCAGCCGCTGTTGTACGACGATTTTCACGGCACTATTAATATCGGTTGGGATGCCCAGGCGGTGACTTTGCACAGCGGCCTGGTGACAGCTCACGGTGTCGAGGGTGTGGCAAAGGTCTTGTTTGGTTTGAATATTCCCCTGCAGCCCGATCCTGTCGGCCTGGAAATGGATCTGCTGGTTGGGCTACAGAGTACCCACTCCCGTACTCGAGCCAAATACGTTCCCGATATCCTCAATAGCGGCTTGCGCGACTGGCTGCGGGACAGTATCGGCGAGGGCGTGGTCAACGAGGCCGGGTTTCTTTGGCGCGGCAGCCTGACGGGTAATTCGCCACAACTGCACACCGTCCAGTTGTTCTTTGATATCGAAGACACCACCTTGAGTTACCATCCGGCCTGGCCGCCATTGACGGACCTGGACGGCATCCTGTTTATCAATGACAGCGATGTCAGCGTATGGTCTGAGCACGCCCGCCTGTTTGACTCTCTGGTTGAACGCCTGTCTGTCGAGCTGTGGCTCGATGAGGCAGGGGAGATTATCCTGGCAGTGGATGGCCAGTTGGAAGGCCCTGCCGCCGATGGCCTGGCGGTGATTAATGGTGCAGTGATCGGCGAGTATGTGGGGCAGGCGTTCGCCGACTGGCGGCTGTCGGGGCCGCTGGAAACACAGCTGTCTTTGTTACTGAATTTGAATAATGCCGACGTGGCGCCACAGGTGGCGGTTACCACCCGCTGGCGGGATGTCGACCTCGATATCGACCCGGGCAGACTTCCCCTGCGCGGTATCAACGGCACACTCGATTATAGTACAACGGTCGGGCTCAGCTCTGATGAGCTGACCGGGAGCCTGTGGGGGCAAGCCCTGTCGGCGACAGTATCCCAGGCTCCTGGGAATATCTCTGCGGTGCAGGTGGGGATAGATACCACTGCCGATTTCGGTGAACTGCGCCGCTGGTTAAACCTGGACCTCCTCGAATTTGCGCGGGGACGCTCGGCCGCGAATGTGACTATTGAAATTCCACCGGGCGCGCCCCCCCTGTTGACGATCCGGTCCGATCTGGCCGGCGTCAGTCTCGACTTGCCGCCACCCTGGAACAAGGCTGCGGACTCAAGCAAGGCGCTCACGGTGACCGTACAGCCCGGCGCCGAGAGTATTTTGTTGGGCGTGGACCTTGATGGCGAAGTCAAGCTGGACCTGGATCTGCGCGACGGGCAGCTGGCGGCAGCTGCACTGGGTTTTTACGATCACCCAGCTGAGCTGGTGGCAGGCAGCCTGCAAATCGGCGGTGAGTTACCGGTATTGGATACCGATAACTGGCGGCTATTCCTGGATGCTTATCTTGACACTTACCTGGTAGCGCCCGAGGAAGTTCCCGCCCAGGAGCAGTTGCCTGCAAACCCCGGCCAGGCTGACACGAAAGCACCCGGCACCGGTTTGACGGTAGCAGTGCAACAGCTACTGGCCAGCCAGTTGAGAGTTGCCGGCGTTGATCTGGGTCGTACCGAATTTACCGGCGAGCTTGTGTCCGGGCAGTGGTGGTTGAGTGCCAGTAACCCGTGGCTGCAGGGGCGTGTTCGCAGCGTGGGGGCAGGTGCGCCGTTGCAGGTGGATATCAGTATGCTGGATCTGGCAGGCCTGGAGGGTCTGCAATTGGGTAATGGTGAGGGCGATGGTGAGGGCGAGCCGGCGCAGCCGATTGAATTGCCAGACATGAGGGTGGAGCTGCAGGGTCTGAGACAGGCCGATCGTCCGCTGGGAGGCCTGGGCTTTGCACTGGGTAGCCAGGATGGCGTGATGGCTGCGACCGATATCACCGGTGAAATCGTCGGCCTGCAGGTGCTTGCGTCCCAGCCAGCCCAGTTGCGTTGGTACCAGTCAGTGGAAAGCCATACTGAATTACAGGCCCAGTTACACTTTAAGGATCTGGGCAGCACCCTGGAGCAGCTGGGTTACCAGAAGATACTCGAGACCGAAGAGGGCGTGTTCGATCTGGAGCTGGCCTGGCCGGGTGGGCCACAGAATTTCTCCCTGCCTGAGGGACATGGCGCCTTGCGGCTTGATATTGGCCAGGGTGGGTTCCTGGAGGCTTCAACCGGTGCTTCAGGAGCTTTGCGCGTTGTGAGTATTCTCAATCTTGCGGAAATCGTTCGCCGTCTCAGCCTGTCGCATATGTTTGAATCGGGCATCCCCTTTAATGAAATGGACGGCGAGTTATTGCTGGACGATGGGGTGCTGGAGGTGAGCAGCCTGGATGTGCAGGGCGGCGCAAGCAGTTTCCATTTCAGTGGTGAATCCGTGTTGGCGGACAGGACCCTGGACGGGGAATTGATCGTGACGTTACCGGTAGCCAATAACCTGCCCTGGGTGGCGGCACTGGCAGCTGGCCTGCCGGTGGCAGCGGGCGTTTTTGTGTTGAGTAAGGTATTCGAGAAGCAGGTCAACCGCCTGACCAGCGCGGTCTACACAACCACCGGTAGCTGGGATGATCCCCAGGTCAAGTTCGATCGTGTCTTCGATGACTCACCGGCAGAGAGCGAAAAGGCCAGCGCGCCTGCAGCAACACCACCCGATCCGAATTCAGGGCCTCAGTCGTCGGCGCCGTAAAGCTCCTGTAGTTCACGCAGATAGCGAAACAATTTACGACTGGCTGCCAGCGGCTTGGCTTTTTGTAGTTCGCGCTGGTGCTGCAACACCAGTTGGCGCAGCTGTTGCCGGTCCGCTTGTGGCCAGCACTGCGCGGCCAATTCTGTGCCGCTCACGCCGGCAGCCAGTATCTGGTCACGCATCTGCTCCAGCGCATGGAACTGCTCGGCGTCCTGCCGGCGATTCTGGTCCAGCTTTTCAAGGGCTTGCTGGATGGGCTGGGGGTCTATATGGCGCATCAGTTTGCCAATCAGCTGCAGATGTCGTTTGCGAGCACTGTGGCTGCGTATGTTACGGGCCTCGGCAATCACCTGGCGCAACTGCTCATCCTCTATTGGAATTTGAGTCAGCTGCTTGTCAGTTAAATGGGTTAGCGTTTCCCCCAACTGCTGAAGGGCGGTCATCTGCCGCTTCACCGCACTTTTACTGGGTCCGTCGTACTCGGATTCTTGCGGTGTTGTATCGTCGTGATCAGGCATAGAACCAGGTCGCCAGTCCAAGGAAAGAAACAAAGCCCACGACATCGGTGACAGTGGTGAGCACCACACCGCCGGCGAGCGCGGGATCGATTTTCACGCGGGTCATCAGCAGTGGTAGCACGGCACCGATAAAGGCCGCGGTAACCAGGTTGATGAGCATCGCAGCGGCAATGATGTAGCCGATGTTCCAATCGTCAAACCACAGGGCTGCTGCAATCGCCACCACGACTGCCCACAGTAAGCCGTTGAGCGCGCCGGTCATGACTTCCCGATTTATCAGCCAGGCCTGGTTGTTTTTACCTACCTGGCCCATGGCGATGCCGCGCACCAGTACAGTCAGGGTCTGGGTACCGGCGATGCCGCCCATGGAGGCCACTATGGGCATCAGCACCGCCAGTGCTACCACTTTCTCGATCGTATCCTGAAACAGGTTGATCACCCCCGAGGCGATAAAAGCGGTCACCAGGTTGATGCCCAGCCAAACGGCGCGCCGCGGCGCGGTGCGCCTCACTGTCGCGAAAGTGTCTTCGTCTTCATCCAGGCCAGCCATGGACATCAGCGAGTGATCGGCGTCTTCGCGAATAACGTCAACCACGTCATCGATAGTGATGCGGCCCAGTAGCCGTCCGGAATCATCGACCACAGGGGCGGAAACCCAGTCATTGCGCTCGAACAGGCGGGCGACTTCAGCATCGGCCATGGTCACGGGGATCGGCTCCACATCGGTGACCATCATCTCCCGGACCGACGATGAGGGGTCTGAGACCAGCAATGTGCGCAGTGGCAGCAGGCCGATGAACTGGTCATTGCGATTCACGACGATCAGATTGTCGGTCATCTTCGGTATTTCCACATGGCGGCGCAGGTAGCGCAGCACCACATCCAGGGTCAGCGGGGCGCGAATAGTGATGGTGTCCCCACTCATCAGACCGCCTGCGGTGTCCTCGGGATAGAGCAAGACCTGTTCCAGTCGTACCCGGTCCTGGTGATCCATGGACGTGAGAACTTCAAGGGTAATGCGGTCTGGGAGCTGCTGGAGGATGTCGGCCACATCGTCGTCAGCCAGACCTTCCATCAGCCCTGCTACTTCGCTGGCATCCATCTCGCTCAGGAACTTTGTGCGCAGCTCGTCACTCAGTTCATTGAGGACTTCGCCTTCGTTCTCGGCATCGACCATTTGCCACATGATGTGGCGGAATTTGGGCGGGGATGATTCCAACAGGTGTGCGACATCCGCTGGAGGAATGCCGTTGAGCATCCTGCGAACATCCACAAAGGTACCGCTCTCCAGCGCCTGGGACAGCTTCTCGAAGGTTTTCTGGGATGTCACTTCAACTAGGCTCACGGTGGTCTCCCCCAAAAAAATTCGCACGAGGTGGAGCAGGAATCGCGGCTGATTATCCGGTAAAGCGGGTGTGGCAACAACGTGATTAGTTACAGAATGGTGAATTACTCGGGTTCGTCAAAGCGGTTTGCAATTAGTTTTTGCAGTGCCTCCAATGCGGCATCTTCATCCCTGCCATTGATGTGGAGGTCGAGTACAGTGCCTTTGCCGGCGGCCAGCATCATCACCGACATAATGCTTTTCCCATCGATCAGCTCACCGTCCTTGCCGGCACGGATCGAGCTCGAAAAAGCAGAGGCGCAGCCGACAAATTTTGCGGCTGCACGCGCGTGCAGTCCGAGCTTGTTGATGATAGTTACCTGAACCTGGATCACGGGCTTACTGCAGCTCCCTGTGACGGATATGAATATTGGGAAGTTGCTCGTTGAAATGCTGGAATAGACGTTCCGCCAAATATACTGACCGATGTTGGCCCCCGGTACAACCCACTGCCACGGTCATGTAACTGCGGTTGCTGTCGCGGTAGCGAGGCAGCCAGCTGTTAAGGAATCGCAGCAGGTCAAGGTAAAGTTCTTCGGTCAGTGGCTGTGACTCCAAAAATTGCTTTACTTCAGCATCCTGCCCGGTCTTCAGTCGCAGCTCCTTGACCCAGTGCGGGTTAGGGAGCATGCGCACATCAAACACCAGGTCGGCATCGGTTGGCACGCCGCGCTTGAAGCCGAAAGACTGGAACAGCAGCGACATGGCGCCAGTGCTGTCCTTGAGCAGTCGTTGCTTGATGGCATCGCGCAATTCGTAGATAGTCATCTGGGTGGTGTCCAGAACCAGTGATGCGTCGCTGGCAATGGGGCCCAGTAACTTGCGCTCCTTGGCGATGGCTTCCGCCAGTGGTGTGGTT
>Ga0102815_10000562_pt1 | contig 24622 bp, 20 predicted proteins | sample ColrivemetaGS759_FD_79113 | JGI IMG/M metagenome (GOLD analysis project Ga0102815, IMG submission 79113) | Estuarine microbial communities from the Columbia River estuary - Ebb tide ETM metaG S.759 | ecosystem: Environmental > Aquatic > Marine > Intertidal zone > Estuary | place: USA: Columbia... | reverse complement strand
GAGGAGCCACGGATCTTGAAGTTCTCGGCTTTCTTGCGCAGGTCGGCAGGGATGTCCTTGCGGTCCATGATCACACTGAAGGTGCGCTTGGGATCCAGGTTGGACACCACGATATCGGCGTGGATTTCCTCGCCGCTGTCCAGGGCAACCCCGGTAACACGGCCATTGCGTACCACAATTTGCTGGACCGGCGCGTTGGTGCGAATGTCGCCGCCGTGCTCGCGCAGGGCGCCGGCGATAGCGTTGGAGATGGCGCCCATGCCGCCGCGGGCGAGGCCCCAGGCGCCGACCGCGCCATCCACATCACCCATGACGTGATGCAGCAACACATAGGCTGTGCCGGGGGAGTACACCCCCAGCGCTGTGCCGATGATGCTGCTGGTGGCTAACAGGGTTTTGACCAGGTCATTCTCAAAGTACTCGTCGAGGAAGTCGCCGGCGCTCATGGTCATGAAGCGGATAAATTCGTACACCTGCTCCTCGCCCATGCCGGCAAACTTCTTCGCCATGAATGCCAGTTCGGCCAGGTCGCGGGGTTTGAAGGAGGTGGGATCGGCAGGCGTGCGCAGCAGGAAGTGGCGGATCAGCTTGGCGTAGCGCATCAGGTCGGCTTCATAGCGGACCAGCGCGTCAGCGTCACGCAGGGAGTGGCGTTTGAATTCCCGATAGCGCATGGCCATATCCGGGTACTCGGCGATGTAGTTGCCGTCGCGGGCAAAGTTGGTGGTGCCGGAATAGGGCACAATCATCAGTCCATGACGGGTCAGGTCCAGGTCCCGATGGATGGACTGGCGCAGCAGGCTGCACACATAGGAGCAGTTGGAGTAAATCCAGCCCTCGTGCAATTCACGGCTGACCGCCGCACCGCCGATATAGTCATTCTTTTCCACCACCAGTACGTCCAGGCCCCCCTTGGCCAGGTAGGCGGCGTTGGTCAGGCCGTTGTGCCCGGCACCAATGACGATGGCGTCGTACTTGCGTTTGCTGGCGCTATGTCCGGTGGGGCTGCTATCGGTAGAAACAGTCGCGGTTGGCATGGTTGCTTGGGTTCCCGTGGCGTTGTTGCCAGCATAGGCGTGAGGCAGTGGCTTGTGCAGAGCCGATAGGGGACAATAGGGGGGTAAAAACGGACACAGTGAAGGCCTGAAATGCCCCCATCATCGACAGTCGATACCAGCCGCAGGCCAGCGGCTCATCCCTTGGTGGCGCCAGCTCCCAAGCGGCAGTTGCTGAACAGCGCCGAGATCCGGCTGATGGTGCAGCAATTGGTGGCAGAGCAGGGTGCCTCGGCCCAGGCTATCCTCGCCGGCAGCGGCGTTTCGGAACGGCTACTGGCAGACCCCGCGCGTCGCCTTACCCTCGAGCAGGAACTTGAGCTGTATACCCGTATAGCCGCGCTCAACAGCGATCCACTGCTGGGGCTCAGGGTGGGTGCCAGGTTGACCCTGTCCAGCTACGGGATTCTGGGCTATGCGGTGATGGGGGCGCAGACCGTGGCGCAGGCGCTGGAGTTGCTGGCGGAATTTTCTCCGCTGATCAGTTGGGCCTCACACTACAGCCTGCATGACGAACATTATGCCGGGGTCGCCTGCCGCTGCCTGAGTATTTTCCCCACCGCGATTGATTCGCGTGCGGCGGCGCTGGAAATAGACAGTACCCTCGCGTCCCTGCAGACCATTTTCAATGAGTTACTGGGAGAGCCGGTGCGATTCGCCAGCCTGCAGGTGACCCATGCCGGACCGGCCAGCCAGCGGGCGGAGTTTCGCCAGCGGCTGCAGGGGCCGATCAGTTTCAATTGCGAACGTAATGCCCTGCTGCTGCCCATGGATCTGCTGGCAAGACAGCTGCCCTACCCGCAGCCGGAGTACAGTTCACTGTTCAGGGACATGTGTCGCCAGAGCATGTCATCCCTGGTAGAGGAGCGTGGCCTGGTGGATGCGATACGGGCGTTGATTCGGGAGCGGCAGGGCAGCGCACCATCGCTGGAGACGGTTGCCGCCCATTTCAAACTCAGCTCCCGTACCCTGCGTCGCCATCTGCGAGCGATGGGCTTCAGTTACCAGGGTCTGCTCGATGAAGTGCGCTATGCCCAGGCCTGCCGTTGCCTGTCCTCTACCCAGCTCACGGTGGAGGCTATCGCTCGCCAACTGGGGTACGCCGATGCCCGCAGCTTCCGCACTGCCTTCAAACGCTGGTCGGGCTCAACCCCCGCCCACTACCGGGAACTGTCGGCTGGATGATGCTGCTGTATTACGGCGGCCCGAAACAGCGGGTCGGCGGCCTGCAGGATCTTCATGCGCAACTGGGCGTTATAGTCCGGCCGTTGTTGCAGGAACTTGCGCACAATCCCGGCCGCCTGGGGGGAGTGGTAATTTCCCAGGCTGGCGTCCAGCCAGTGCGTGGGAAAAAAGATATCCCCGGTCACCTGGATCTCCTCCAGTAGCTCGAGGCCAGGCAGCAGGTATTTCTGCGACTGCTCCAGGCGACTGGGGTGGTGGAGATTGCGCAGGGCATCGATCACCCAATTTTCGGTGGTGCGATTATCCGGGTCCCGCAGCGACTCAAAGAAGGCACCGCGTACCGCCGGGTCCGCTGACAGGGAAGGCGCAATGAACTGCAGCCGGCGCAGGCGGTCGGGATTTTCAGTATCCGCCAGTTGCCTGCTGATAATGGCGTTGGCCCGCGTGGGCAGCCGAATGGCCAGCACCTCGGCCAGGCGGTTTCGGTCAGCCTCTTCCAGAATCAGTTTGTCGACTGTGATTGCCCCCAACCACAGCTGGTAGAGTTTTTCGACCTGTGCCGGCGCTGCTGCCAGCTCCATGAATACCGTGAAAAACAGCTTGGTGCGGCTGCTGTCCGGCTGGGAAATAACGAGCTCCCACAGTACCTCCTCCAGCGCCTGCGCTCGCAGCTCCCGCTGCTGATTGTTGAGCAGGCTCAGGTAAGTGAAGCTCAATTGACTCAGGGCCCGATCCAACAGCAATTGGTTCTGCTCGGTTTGCAAAACCGTCAGCAGCTGTTGGTAGTAGCGCTCAACGTCCGGCACAGTGCCGGACAATACATTATCGAAACTGTTGATCAACACAGCTCCCCGGGCAAGCTCATCCAGGTCTTCCCAGGCGTCAAAAGTGTCGGGGTCGAAGGGAAACAAACCGTAGCCATAGCCGTTGGCATTGTAGAGTTGGATCGGGCTGGCGGCGACGGCAGCGGGTATCAATGCAGCTTTACCGGTGTCCTGTACCTCGGCGCTGGTGACCTGATCAGTCGATACGCCGGACACCGAAAACTGCTGGGGCCAGATTCGACCCTGTCCAGCGGGATCCAGTTGCTGCAGCTGCAGCACAGCGTTGTCGCCGGCCGGCTCTGCAGCGGCAGTATGCGCTACAAAATGTGGCCGCCCGGGAGTGTTGACCCAGACCTCGCTCCAGGCAGCCAGGTCGCTGTCGGTATTTGCGTCCAGGATGGCGATGAGCTCCGGCCAGGTGGCGTTGGCGTAGGAGAATTGCTCCAGGTAGGTGCGCATGCCCTGCTGGAATCGCGCCTGCCCCAGCACCAGTTCCAACTGGCGCATCATGATTGGCGCCTTGCGATAGATGATCGAGCCGTACATCTGGCCTGCCTCGTTGAGGTTGTCCAGTTGCTGGCGAATCGGGTTGGCGCCCTCGGAGCGGTCCACCGCGTAGGCGAGCGGATAGTGATAGAACAGGAAGTTCAGCTCGTGGTTGGTATCGGGAAAGCCGGGCTCGACGATCTTGCTGGCGATAAAATTGGCGAACACTTCCTTGGTCCACACGTCGTTGAACCAGCGCATGGTGACCAGGTTGCCAAACCACATATGCGCGGTTTCGTGAGCGATTAACTTGGCCCGGTAGAGCACTTTACTCTCGGGCGCTTCCTCATCCAGCAGCAAATGATCTGCACGGTACAGGATGGCCCCCACATGTTCCATACCACCGTATGGAAAGTCCGGTATCAATACGAAATCAAACTTCTGGAAGGGATAGTCGATACCGGTGTAATCCTCCATCCAGGCCAGCGAGCTGCCGTGCAACTCGAAAATGGCAGCGAGATTGCGTTCCAGTTTGGCGGCATCGGTTTCCCGGTGGAACATGGTCATTGAGCGGCCGCCTACATCCCGGGTAACCGCTTCGAACTCACCCGCCACAAAGGCAAACAGGTAGGAGCTGATCAGGTCGGTGGGGGCAAAGCGGTACTCGCTGCGATCGCGCTTGATGGTGGTGGCCAGGACATTGGCGTTGGACATCGCCAGCCAGCCCCTGGGTACGCTGAGCGTCAGCTGGTAGCGGGCTTTCAGGTCGGGTTGGTCGAACAGTGGAAAGGCGGTGCGCGCCCGATCCGGAACGAACAGGGTGAACAGGTAGTCGGGGTTGCGGTTGACCGAAGAGGGATCGGTCAGAAATTCTATGTCCAGTGAGTTGCGGCCGCGGCGCAGGGCTGAGGCCGGCACAATAAGGTGTTCGTTACGAAAAACGATATCAATCGCGCTGCCGTTGCTCGCCAGTGACAGGATATTGTCCCTGGGCTGGCGAAAATCCAGCTGTAAAGACGTCGGCTCTGCAAGCAGCTCAAATTCAATGTTGATGTTGCCGCGCAGTTTTTCTGTGGGATCACGACTGATATCAAAGCGCAGCTGGTAGTTGAGCTTGGCAATCACCGCGGCACGTGCCACTGCAAGGTCCAGCGATACCCCCGGTTGCACATCCAGCTCTGCCTGCCTGCTACAGGACACGGTGGTGACTGCTATGGTGGTCAATAACAGGAATAATCTCGTAATCCTCGAGAATTTAGTCATGGTGTTTCCCTGGGGCGGCTGTCGACGGCCGCATTCAGGCCCGGTGCGGATACGCCGGGCCTGAATGCAGTTAACGCGGCTCTACAGAATATTGACCCGCTCGCCTTTCAGGTTCTGCTGGATGTGCTCCATGTAGGTGTTTGCTATCTGGTTGCGCTTGAGCTTCATGGTCGGGGTGAGCAGGGCATTCTCTATGGTCCACTCCGGCACCACGTAGATCTGCCCGACCCGTTCGTAGGCGGGCACGTCCGCGTTGACATCATCCAGCAACTGCTCCAGCTCGGCCTTGAGCGCAGCCGGGTCAGTCTTTTTGCCGGTTTCCGACAGGGTGGTAAGGAGAATCGGCGCATCCAGGCCGTGCCCCATCACACAGAACTGTGCCAGCTTGTCACTGCGGCCAAAATGATCTTCCAGCCTGGTCGGGACGATAAATTTGCCCTTGGAGGTTTTGAACACCTCGCTCACTCGCCCGGTTACCCACAGGTTGCCCTCCTCGTCGAACTTGCCGGAATCACCGGTGCAGTACCATCCGTCCTCGAACACCTCGGCGGTTTTTTCCGGGTCGAGGTAGTAGCCTTTCATCAGGCCCTTGCTCTTGAACTGGATCTCGCCGGTATCGGACAGGCGAACCTGGACGCTGTCGTCGAACGGCTTGCCGACGCAGCCGGAGATAAATTTGTCATTTCGCATCCAGCCCACGCCATGGATAAAATTCTCGGTCATCCCGTAGGCGTCGCGCAGGGCGATGCCCTTGTCTAGGAACCAGTCCTGCACATCCCGCGGGCAGGGTGCAGAACCGGTGATGATGATCTTGGCCTGTCCCAGGCCGAGCATGGTGGCGATGCCGGCTTTTTGCTCATCGCTCAGCTCAGACTGGGCCGCCGGTGGGATGGTGGCGTCTACACCTTCCTTGAACTTCACCCACAAGCGCGGCACGGCGAAAAAGAAGGTGGGCTGTACCGAGCGAATCTCTTCTGCAAATGTTGCCAGTCCCTCGGAAAACGAGATCGGGGTGTTGGTGTACAGGGCGCACAGTTCCACGATGATACGCTCGGCGGCGTGGGACATGGGCAGGAAGGAGAACAGGCGGTTTTCCCCCTCGACCAGCTGGAAGCCTTTGGCCAGGCCGGGTACCACGTGTCCCGGGGTCTGGTACATATGCATGACGCCCTTGGGGTTGCCGGTGGTGCCGGAGGTATAGATGAGGGTGAAAATGTCCTCCGGGTCGGGTATCGGTGACTCCTCGTAAGGCGGGTACTGTTCGACTATATCTTCCAGGCTGGTGTGCGCGTCTATGGTACAGCCCAGCATGGCCACTGTTTCCATGCCGGGGAGCAGGGCATCGGCTATGTTGGCCGCCTGGTCGAAGCTACCGGTGAATACCAGCCGGGTCTGGCTGTGTTCAAAGATATAGCGGGCCGATGTGGTGTCCTGCCCTGGATAGATGGGCACGCTGATATGTCCGGCCAGCATGATGGCCAGGTCGACGATGGGCCAGTCCTTGCTGTTGGAGGACCAGATACCGATGCGGCTGCCGGCGGGATAATTCTTGCTCTTCAGGAAGCTGGCGATACGCCGCGCATGGTCGGCCACTTCGGCCCAGGTGTATTCGGTCCATTGCAGGTTTTTGGGCTGGCGCAGGTAAACCCGGTCCGGGGTCTCCCGCTCCCAGCGGTAGAACATTTCAAGTGGGGATTTCACGGCTTCAGTCATGGTTCTCGTACCTCATTTTTATTCGAGTTTCGCTAATGTTATCCAGACAGTATAGTGGGTGTTTTTCACATGCCCTAATAACCGGGACCTTTAGCTCTTAGCGGGTTTTGGCGTTGGTTCAGGGTTTAGATTGTAGCGGGTAAGTGAAATTGCGAAAACAGGCCAGGGTATTTGATATCCGATTGGAGGATATCTCATTGCAAGTGACAGAGTGGGCCGGCAGCGGAGACCCGGTTATGCTGTTGCATGCTACCGGGTTTCACAGTCGCTGCTGGGACCAGGTGGCCAGCCGACTCCCGGGGGTACAGTTGTATGCGGTTGACCTGAGGTTCCACGGTGGCAGTGGGCGCAGCGGCGAGGTGGATTGGGGGATGATGGCCCAAGATATTGAGCAATTGCTGGAAGCCCTGGACTTGCAGCGGGTGGTTGGCGTGGGCCACTCCATCGGTGGCTACCTGATGGCGCGCGCCGCCGCTGGCCAGTTGTCGCGCTTCAAGCAGTTGCTGCTGGTCGACCCGGTCATTTTCGCACCGGAGACCTATGCAGCGGATTTCGGTGAACGCCTGGCAATCGACCCTACCGCCAACCCGGTCAGTCGGCGTAAGAACCGCTGGCGAGATGCCCGGGAAATGTATGAGCGCTTCACTGACCGGCCACCGTTCCACCAATGGCAAGACCAGGTACTCAGGGATTATTGTGAATATGCATTGGCCGAGGTCCCGGGTGAATCCGCTTACCAGCTGGCCTGCGATCCCTTGCATGAAGCCTCCATTTACCTCAGCCAACACGGCAACGAGGTGATTCACCAGCTGTTGCCGGGGCTTACTCTGCCAATTACCGTGCTGCGGGCAGCGCCGCCCACCGGCTCGGAACCGAATTTTTCCACTTCACCTACCTGGCCTGGCCTGGCCAGCGCGCTGCCCAATGGCCGGGAGTTCTATTTTCCTGCCATGTCACACTTTATACCGATGGAGGATCCGGCCCTGGTGGCCCGATTTATTCGAGAAGCGGTTGAGGCAAGTTGAACCGGCAGCTACTATTCCTGACCATAGACCCGGATATTTTTACCTGACAAAAACCAGCACCAACAGGAGCAACAAGCATGAAGACCCGCGCAGCAGTAGCATTCCAGGCCGGCAAACCACTGGAGATTGTCGAGGTAGACCTGGATGGCCCGCGCCAGGGCGAAGTGCTGGTGGAAATCAAGGCCACCGGTGTCTGTCACACCGATGCCTTCACCCTGTCCGGGGATGACCCGGAGGGCGCGTTCCCGGCTATCCTGGGGCACGAAGGGGCGGGGGTGGTGGTCGAGGTCGGCCCCGGGGTGACCAGTCTCAAGCCGGGAGACCATGTGATTCCGCTGTATACCCCGGAATGCCGAGAGTGCGATTTTTGCCTGAACCCCAAGACCAACCTGTGCCAGTCGATCCGCGCCACCCAGGGCCAGGGCATGATGCCGGACGGCAGCAGTCGTTTCTCCCTGGACGGCAAACCGCTATTGCACTACATGGGCTGCTCTACGTTTTCCAATTTCACCGTACTGCCTGAAATCGCCCTGGCCAAAGTGCGTGAAGACGCGCCCTTCGACAAGATTTGCTATATCGGCTGTGGCGTGACCACCGGTATCGGCGCCGTCGCCTTCACCATGAAGGTGGAACCGGGTTCGACTGTGGCGGTATTCGGCCTCGGGGGGATTGGTCTGAATGTCGTGCAGGGCGCCAAAATGGTGGGTGCGACCCGCATTATCGGCATCGACCTCAACCCCGGCCGCGTTGAGTTGGCGAAGAAATTTGGCATGACTGATTTTGTGAACCCCAATGAGGTGGACAATGTGGTTGACCACCTCATTGATATGACCGGCGGCGGGGTGGATTACAGCTTTGAATGTATTGGTAACGTTAATGTGATGCGCCAGGCACTGGAATGCTGCCACAAGGGCTGGGGCCAGAGCTGTATTGTGGGTGTGGCCGGTGCCGGGCAGGAAATTGCCACCCGGCCGTTCCAGCTGGTTACCGGTCGCTCCTGGCGCGGTACCGCATTCGGTGGCGCCCGGGGCCGCACCGATGTCCCCAGAATTGTCGACTGGTACATGGAGGGCAAGATCCAGATCGACGACCTGATCACCCATACCATGCCGCTGGATGATATCAACAAGGCTTTCGACCTGATGCATGCCGGCGAGAGTATTCGTTCGGTGGTGCTGTACTGATGGTGGGCAGTATCGAGAAAGTGGCCGACAACCTCTGCTTCGGTGGCCGCCAGCAGCGTTTCCGGCATCACTCTGCTGTATTGGGCTGCGATATGACATTCTCGGTCTACCTGCCACCGCAGGCAGAGCAGGGCAAAGTGCCAGTGGTGTACTGGTTGTCCGGGCTTACCTGTACGGATGAAAACTTTGTGACCAAGGCCGGCGCCCAACGCTATGCCGCGGAGCTGGGGATTGCGATCGTCGCTGCCGATACCAGCCCTCGTGGCGAGGGCGTGCCCGATGACCCCGAGGGTGCCTACGACTTTGGCCTGGGCGCAGGCTTTTACGTCAATGCCACTGCTGAGCCCTGGGCCGGGCACTACCGGATGTATGATTACATCGTCGAGGAATTACCCGTACTGATTGAAGAGCATTGTCCAGTGGACGGCAGCCGCTCTGCGATCTCGGGTCACTCCATGGGTGGCCATGGCGCACTGACAATAGCCCTGAAAAATCCGGGCCGCTACAAGTCCGCAACCGCTTTTTCGCCAATCTGTTCGCCGATGAACTGTCCCTGGGGGGAGAAAGCCCTGGGCAATTACCTGGGGGCCGATCGCAGGGTCTGGGAGCAGTACGACACTACGGTGCTGCTGGCGGTGGCATCAGAGCGCCTGCCGATACTGGTTGACCAGGGCGATGCCGATGATTTCCTGTCGACGCAGTTGAAAACCCACTTACTGGAACAGGCAAGTGCGGCGGCAGACTACCCGATGACCATTCGCATGCAGCCCGGTTACGATCACAGTTATTTCTTTATCGCCTCTTTTATAGGTGACCACCTCGCCTTTCATGCGGGCTGCCTGTATTAGCATAGGTTTAGGCATATACTGTAGCCAATTCGCACCGGAGGGGATAACAGGTAAATGAATAACGTCGTTGCCCAAGGTTTTGCTGAAACCGTAGCTGAGTGTGTGCAGCACTACAGCAATGTGCCTGGCGGATTGTTGCCACTGCTGCACGCCATCCAGCGAGCGTTCGGCTATATCCCGGCTGAGGCTGTCCCCCTGATTGCCACCGGCATGCAACTCTCCCGCGCCGAGGTACACGGCGTTATCAGTTTCTATCATGATTTTCGCAGCGCGCCTGCCGGCCGCCATGTGGTACAGATCTGCCGGGCGGAAGCCTGCCAGGCCATGGGTGCCCGCGAGCTCGAAGCGCACGCCAAAAAGCAACTCGGTATCGAGTTCGGCGAGACCACCGCCGACGGCAATATTTCCCTGGAGCCAGTGTATTGCCTGGGCAATTGTGCCTGCTCCCCAAGCCTGCGTATCGATGACGCCATTCATGCCCGGGTCGATGCCGGGCGCTTCGATGCACTGCTGGCCGAACTTGCGGAGCCGTCCCCATCATGAGCCTGCGCATATATGTCCCACGCGATACCACGGCACTTGCCCTGGGTGCTGAGCTGGTAGCGCAGGCCCTGGTCGCTGAGGCGGGACGTCGACAGCTGGCTGTGGACCTCGTACGCAATGGCTCCCGTGGCATGTTCTGGCTGGAGCCGCTGGTGGAAGTGGAGCACGACGGTCAGCGTATTGCGTTCGGACCGGTTGACAGTGCCGCGGTGCCCGACCTGTTGGACGCCTTGCTCGCGGGTCCGTCACGACATCCGCGTTACCTCGGGCCCACTGAGGACATCCCCTACCTGAAAGCACAGCAGCGACTGACGTTTGCCCGCGCCGGGCTGGGAGATCCCCTGTCACTTGAACTGTATCGCTCTGCTGAGGGGTTCAAGGGCCTTGAGCGAGCGTTGAACCTGTCGTCCCAGGCTGTCGTTGACGAGGTGACCGCATCGGGCCTGCGCGGTCGTGGTGGTGCAGCCTTTCCGGCCGGTATCAAGTGGCAGACGGTGCTCGATACCGCTGCCGACCAGAAGTACATTGTCTGTAACGCCGACGAGGGTGATAGCGGTACCTTTGCCGATCGCCTGTTGATGGAGGCGGATCCCTTTCAGCTGATTGAGGGGATGACTATTGCCGGCCTGGCGGTAGGTGCCAGCCAGGGCTATATCTACCTGCGCTCGGAATACCCGCAGGCGGCGCAAATCCTGGCCGAAGCCCTTCGCCTGGCGCAAGCTGAACAGTACCTCGGTTCCAACATTCGCGGCAGTGGCAAGGCCTTTGAGCTGGAACTGCGTATCGGTGCCGGCGCCTATATCTGCGGCGAGGAAACCTCCCTGCTGGACAGCCTGGAAGGCAAGCGCGGGATGGTCCGCGCCAAGCCACCCCTGCCGGCTATTGCCGGACTGTTTGGTAAACCCACGGTGGTCAATAACGTACTCACGCTCGCTGCAGTAACCACGGTGCTGTCCCAAGGCGCGGCCTTTTACGCGGATTACGGTAGTGGACGCTCCCGCGGCACCCTGGCGGTGCAGCTGGCCGGCAATGTGCTGCGCGGTGGCCTTGTTGAACTCGCTTATGGCGCGAGCCTGCGCCGGCTGGTGGAAGATTTTGGTGGGGAAAGTTATAGCGGCCGGCCGCTGCGCGCTATCCAGGTGGGGGGGCCGCTGGGTGCTTATCTGCCAGCCAGCCATTGGGACACACCGCTGGATTACGAGGCTTTTGCCGAGATCGGGGCAATGCTGGGCCACGGCGGGGTGGTGCTGTTTGATGACAGTGTGGATTTGAGTGCGCAGGCGCGCTTTGCCATGGCGTTTTGCGCGGCGGAATCCTGCGGCAAGTGTACCCCCTGCAGGTTGGGCTCAGTGCGCGGGGTAGAAGTGATAGACCGTATCATTGCGCGTGAGGCGCCTGAGCAACACCTGGCCTTGCTTGAGGAGTTATGCGACACCATGGAGCACGGCTCCCTGTGCGCGATGGGTGGCCTGACCCCGCTGCCGGTGCGCAGCGCACTGAAGCATTTTCCTGAAGATTTTTCCTGAGGCGGCCATAAGCCTGAATGAGGAAGTGAGTGATGTTGGAGTTTTATGAACCTGAGAAAGATTTCGGTACGCCGGCACCAGCGGGGGAGCCCGACGTCAGCCTGCTGATCGATGGCGCCGCGGTAAAGGTCGCTGCCGGTACTTCGGTAATGCGGGCAGCGGCCGAGGCAGGCATAAAAGTCCCCCGGTTGTGCGCAACCGATTCCCTCGAGGCCTTCGGTTCCTGTCGGGTGTGCCTGGTAGAGATCGAAGGGGTGAAAGGCTACCCGGCGTCCTGTACCACGCCGGTGCGTGACGGCATGGTGGTTCGCACCCAGACCGACAAACTCGGGAGCCTGCGGCGCAATGTGATGGAGCTGTACATTTCCGATCATCCGCTGGACTGCCTGACCTGCGCCGCCAATGGTGACTGTGAACTGCAGGATACCGCCGGCGAGCTGGGGCTGCGCGAGGTACGTTATGGTTTTGACGGCGCCAATCACCTGCAGGCAGCCAAAGATGAATCCAATCCCTATTTCACCTTCGACCCGGCCAAATGCATTGTCTGTTCCCGTTGTGTGCGCGCCTGTGAGGAAGTGCAGGGTACTTTTGCGCTCACTATCCAGGGCAGGGGCTTTGACTCCACTGTAACTGCCGGTCAGGGCGAGGGCTTCATGGCCTCGGAATGCGTGTCCTGTGGGGCCTGCGTACAAGCCTGCCCCACCGCAACGCTCAAGGAAAACAGTATTATCAGCCATGGCATACCCGAACATTCGGTGGTAACCACCTGTGCCTACTGCGGCGTGGGTTGCTCCTTCAGGGCTGAGCTGAGAGGCAGCACCGTGGTGCGGATGACGCCGAACAAGAACGGCCAGGCGAACGAGGGGCACGCCTGCGTGAAGGGCCGCTTCGCCTTTGGCTATGCCACACACAGGGATCGTATTGTCGAGCCAATGATCCGTGATTCCATCGATGACCCCTGGCAGGTGGTGTCCTGGGATGACGCTATAGACCATGCGGCGCAGCGCTTGCGAGCTATCCAGAAAACCCACGGCCGCAACAGTATCGGCGCCATCAGCTCATCGCGTTGCACCAACGAAGAGGTCTACCTGGTGCAGAAGCTGGTGCGCTCTGCTTTTGGCAACAACAATATCGATACCTGTGCTCGCGTGTGTCATTCCCCAACAGGGTACGGCCTGAAAACCACCCTGGGAGAATCAGCGGGCACCCAGACGTTTGAATCGGTTGCCCACGCTGATGTCGTTGTGGTGATGGGCTCCAATCCCACCGAGGCCCACCCGGTATTCGGTTCCCGCCTGAAAAAGCGCCTGCGGGAGGGCGCCAGGCTGATTGTTATCGATCCCCGTGGTATCGAGCTGGTCAGCGCGCCACATATTCGCGCGGACTATCACCTGGCAGTAAACCCCGGTGCGAATGTGGCACTGCTCAACGCGCTGGCCCACGTCATTGTCAGTGAGAATTTACAGGCCAGCGATTTCATAGCCCAGCGCTGCGATAACGAGGCATTTGCGGAGTGGGTAGCATTCATCAGCGAGACTCGTCACTCCCCCGAGCAACAGGAGCAAGCCATTGGTGTGCCGGCCGACAAGCTGCGCGGTGCGGCGCGGCTGTATGCCACCGGCGGCAATGCCGCTATTTACTATGGGCTTGGCGTGACGGAGCACAGCCAGGGTTCAACAGCGGTGATGGGTATCGCCAACCTGGCAATGCTCACGGGTAATCTTGGGCGCGAAGGGGTAGGGGTAAACCCCATGCGCGGACAGAATAATGTGCAGGGTTCCTGTGATATGGGTTCGTTCCCTCACGAGCTGCCCGGCTACAGGCATGTCTCTGACCCACAGGTACGCGGCCTGTTTGAGCGGGAGTGGGGGGTGGAACTGGATCCGGAACCCGGCATGCGTATTCCCAATATGTTCGACGCAGCGATCGACGGCGGTTTCAAGGGCCTGTACTGCCAGGGCGAGGATGTGGCGCAGTCTGATCCCAATACCCAGCATATCCAGGCGGCCCTGGCCTCGCTTGAATGCCTGGTGGTGCAGGACATCTTCCTCAATGAAACTGCCAAGTATGCCCATGTATTCCTGCCCGGCTCTTCATTTCTGGAAAAGAACGGCACCTTTACCAATGCCGAACGTCGTATTTCCCCGGTACGCAAGGTCATGCCGGCGCTGGCGGGCAAGGAGGACTGGGAGGTTACAGCGGCCCTGGCCAATGCCATGGGCTGTGAGATGAATTACTCCCATCCCTCGCAGATCATGGACGAGATTGCCCGACTGACACCGACCTTTCACGGTGTCAGCTACGCCAGGCTGGATGAACTGGGCAGTATTCAATGGCCCTGTAATGAACTGGCACCGCAGGGTACGCCCACCATGCATGTGGACGAATTTGTGCGCGGCAAGGGCTATTTTGCCATTACCGAATATGTGGCTACCGACGAGCGGGCCAATCGCCGCTTCCCCTTGCTGCTCACTACCGGCCGTATTCTCAGCCAGTACAACGTGGGCGCCCAGACCCGGCGCACTGCCAACAGCGCGTGGCACGAGCGGGATACCCTTGAGATCCATCCCCACGATGCGCAGGAGCGCGGTATCGCCGAGGGTGATTGGGTCGGTATAAACAGTAGGGTGGGCAATACGGTGCTGCACGCGCAACTATCGGAGCGGGTAAAGCCGGGCGTGGTGTACACCACGTTTCATCATCCCCTGTCCGGCGCGAACGTGATTACCACCGACAATTCCGACTGGGCAACCAACTGTCCCGAATACAAGGTGACTGCGGTGCAGGTGACCCGGGTGACCGAGCCCTCAGCCTGGCAGGCGCGGCAGCAGCAGTTTGACCGCCGCCAGCAACAACTGCTGGAGGATGCGCACCCGCTATGAATGCGGTAACACACACGGTAGAGCGCACCACCTGGACCGCCGGTGAGATACTCCTCGACAGTGATGAGGTGGTTGCAGAAACGCCGGTGGCGCTGGTCTACAACGGCGTATCCCATGTGGTGATGATGTCGACCCCGGCAGACCTTGAGGACCTGGCCCTGGGCTTCAGTCTGTCTGAAGGTATCCTCGATGACGCGCAACAATTACTGGATTGTGAGCTGCAGGAGCGGGCCAATGGCCTGGAACTGGCAATGACCATCTCCGGTGAGCGCTTTGCCCTCCTCAAGCAGCGCCGGCGCAATCTCACGGGCCGCACCGGTTGCGGACTGTGCGGCCTGGAATCACTGGAGCAGGCGGTACCGGTACCTGGCCTGGTTGTCAGTGATTTTCAGCTTGGCCACCTGGCCCTGGATAGGGCGGTGACAGGTCTTGGCCAGCGCCAATCGCTGAAGCGGCTAACTGGCGGTGTGCACGGGGCCGCCTGGTGTAACCCGGCGGGCGATATTGAATTGCTGCGTGAGGACGTGGGGCGACACAACGCGCTGGACAAGCTGCTGGGTGCTCTTCACGGCAATAAACACAGCGCACCGGGCTTTGTACTGGTCACCAGTCGAGCCAGTTATGAGATGGTCGCCAAGGCCGCCAGTTGCAACATACCCATACTCGCTGCAGTGTCTGCACCGACCTCGCTGGCGATCAACCAGGCAGAGCAGGCGGGCATTACCCTGGTGGGATTTGTGCAGCCAGGGCGACACGTCATTTATAGTCACCCCCGGCGCATCATGGAGGGTAGTTGAGTATGTCGGCGCATCAAGTCCAGCAGTTAGTAAAAATGGCCAACCAGATCGCCCTGAACCTGGGCGCTGGCAGGAGCGAGCAGCAGGCTGCGCTCGAGACCGGTAAACATATTATTCATTTCTGGACACAGGCCATGCGCCTGCAGTTATTGGAGTATTGGCGCGGTGGGGGTGAAGGCATCGCGCCGGTGGTGGCCTCCTTCCTGGAAGTGGAGGTTGTTGCAGGGAAGTGACACTCTCAGGGCTTCCAGGTTTTGTATGCGATATGTGCAGGCCCGCTGTTATTTTTCCGGGCCAGCGCCTGGTCACCCAGCCATTCGAACCATTCACCCCAGGAAGGTTGCTGTTGTTCCTCGCGCAAATCTTCCTGCCAGCGCCGCAGCTTCCTGCACATGGTTGAAACAATGCCGCCGGCCAGGTCGAGCACCAGGTCCATGGGTGCGATGCGCTTGTAGACCAATAGACCCATGGTTTCAAAAGACGTACAGATGGTAATGGCAGCCTGCTCGTAGAGCTCGCCCCTGGCCCGCAAATCGGCCAGGGAAATGCCATCTGGCAAGGGTTGCAGTAGCGAGATTGCCGTGGCCAGGTCGCGGCTGTAAAAGGTCTGTGCCAGGTTGATCGCCACCGCGTCGCGCTGTTGGCGGCGCAGGTGCCTGATCTGGATCCAGCCGACAATCAGGCCAGTCACAATACTGCCCGCGCCGATAATATCGGCGATGTTTGCCCAGGTGGACAGGCTGAATTCATTCATAGCTTATCCCTCGTGCTGCCTCAGCTCACACTGTAGAGCAAGCGGGGCAGTAGCGCACGCGCTGCTATTGCAGTTTTACTGCGAGTAAGCGCTCGGCATGTTCTATACTTTTGACCCTGATACGATCCAAATCAATAACCCGGGCCCCAAGGGCCCCCACAATAGGTGCCCATGGGGATCGAAATCGACAAAACCAGCTTCAGCCCGCCGGACTATAAGGCGTTTTCCTCGCGGCTGGATGAAAACCTGGCGGCGTTGAACAGCCTGCTTGCGGATCCTGACTTTGGACAGGGAGCGGCCTCGCTTGGCGCGGAGCTGGAGATGTACCTGATCGATGCTGACGGCAAGCCGCTGTACATGAATGAGGAAGTCGTCGCCGCAGCCCGGGAGCCCGGCCTTACCCTGGAACTGAACCGCTATAACCTGGAGTATAACCTCGACCCCCACGCCTTCAGCGCGGCGCCATTTATCTCAACTGAATCAGAAATACTCGCTAAATTGCAGCGCGTGCGGGCAGTGGCAGCGGCTATGGGAGGACGTGTTGTTCCCATCGGTATCCTGCCTACCCTGCGGCAAACTGACTTTGGCTCCCACTGCATTACCCCGCGGCAGCGTTATCGCGCCCTGGTCAAGCAATTGATCAGGCGGCGTGGCGATCGCTTCAAAATAGATATCAACGGTGAAGAACCGCTCAAACTGGACATGTCGGATATCACCCTGGAGGGTGCCAATACCTCTTTTCAAGTGCATCTGCGGGTCAAGCCACAGGATTACGCCGACACCTTCAACGCGATTCAACTGGTGACCCCGCTGGCACTGGCTATCGGCGCCAACTCGCCAACCCTGTTCGGGCACCGGCTCTGGGACGAAACCCGTATTCCCCTGTTCAAGCAATCTATCGATACCCGTCATGTTGATCGTTACAGCCTGCGGGAACCGGCCAGGGTGAACGTCGGCCAGGGTTGGGTGCGCGCGGGAGCGCAGGAGTTATTTCGTGAAGTGGTGAGCATTTACCCGCCGCTGTTGCCGATTTGTGCCGACACCAGCCCCCTTGCCGAGCTCCAGTGTGGCCTGGTGCCCACCCTGTCCGAATTGCGCCTGCACCAGAGTTCGGTGTGGTTATGGAATCGGCCCATCTATGACGATGCCGCCGGTGGCCATCTGCGTATTGAGATGCGTGCATTGCCTGCCGGCCCCACGGCGGTGGACATGGTGGCCAATGCCGCCTTCCACATTGGCCTTGCCGAGGGGCTTCGGCCTCGCATCAACGAACTGCTGCCCGCCATACCTTTTCGTGTTGCGGAGTATAATTTTTATCGTGCGGCGCAGCATGGCCTGGATGCCAGGTTAGTGTGGCCGCAACTGGATCGTTCGGGGCACAAGGAGCAGCCAGTGACCGCTATTATTGAGCAGCTGCTGCCGCTGGCCAAGGCGGGCCTGGATGCCCTGGGTATTGACGCCGCTGAATCGGGCCGCTATGTGGGCGTGATCGCGCAGCGTCTGGCGCAACGCCAGACCGGGGCGAGCTGGCAGCGTCATACCCTGGAGCGCTTGAAGCGCGATATGTCATTGGACAATGCCCTGCACCAATTGCTGGATATATATTATGAGAACAGCGTGGGCAACAGCCCCGTAGCGGAATGGGTTTTATGAAGCGTTTCAGGTTTTTACGCGATCCTGCGGCGGCAGAGGTCGGTCATAACGTAGAGCAGTTCCTGCACTGGCTGGAGGGGCCTGCCTGCATTTTATTACAAGGTGAGGATCGCAGCAGAACCCGCGCCCTGGTCACCCTGTTGCACGGCAATGAACCCTCAGGGGCGATAGCGCTGCATCGTTGGTTGCAATCCGGCCAGCGCCCGGCCGTAAACGTGGTCTGTATAGTAGCCTCGGTAGCTGCTGCGCTTGAACAACCCCTGTTCAGTCATCGGATGCTGCCCCGGGCGCGCGACCTGAACCGCTGTTTCCGGCCGCCGTTTGACGATGCCCAGGGGGTGCTGGCGCAGGAAATTCTGGAAATCCTGACTATGCACCGTCCCGAGGCGCTGGTGGACATGCATAACACCTCCGGCTCCGGTCCCTCGTTCGGGGTGTGTACCTATATGGACCGCCAGCACGACGCCCTGGTATCGCTGTTCACCCAGCGCCTGATTGTCTCCGACCTGGGGCTGGGAGCCTTGATGGAAATCAGTGAGAGCAGCTTTCCGACGGTGACGGTGGAGGTGGGTGGGCGACTCGACGAGGAGGCCCATACCCTGGCCTACGAGGGGCTGTGCCGCTATTTCCTTGAGGATGCCGTGCTTGACCAGGGCGAGACCGACTGGGGCCTGGAGCTGTTGCGCGACCCCATCCGCCTGGAGCTGAACCCCAACGTCACTCTCACCTATGCCGAGGCCCCCAGCAGTACTTATGACATCACCCTGAAGCCCGATATAGAGCACCACAATTTCGGTACCGTGTCCGTCGATACCCTGCTGGGTTGGGCCGGTAGTCCTGAACACTGCTTGTTTTCCGCGCTGGATGCCGGTGGGCGCTGCGCGGTAAGCAAGCTGGTGCGCATTGTCGACGGTCAGCTATTTCCCGCCCAGCCCCTCAAGTTGTTCATGATTACCAACAATGCGGCTATCGCCGAATCCGATTGCCTGTTTTATGCAGTGGATGACGACGGCAGCGCTATCTGCGCCTGATTCGTTGTTCCCTCTCAAGCGTCATTTCTAGCGCAGGACAATGTGTCGCCATATCAGGCGTGTTTCCCCCAGCCGGTCGTCACGACCGAAATTAATTGCTTTTGGGGCTTGCAATCCATTTTCAAACCACTGAGTATATATACAGTAGTTTTACTGTACGGCAACGGCACTATTTCAGCATATTCTGGGAGAAGAACATGAAAGACGCGAATAAGACCAAGGCACTGGATGCGGCACTGAGCCAGATAGAGCGCCAGTTTGGCAAGGGCACTGTCATGCGCATGGGTGACCAGCAGCGAATAGCGATCCCGGCTATATCCACCGGTTCCCTGGGCCTGGATATCGCCCTGGGGATAGGCGGCCTGCCCAAGGGCCGGATCTGCGAGATCTACGGGCCGGAGTCTTCCGGTAAGACAACCCTTACACTGCAAGTGATTGCCGAGTCCCAAAAGGCCGGTGGTACTGCTGCGTTTATCGATGCCGAACATGCCCTGGATCCCCTCTACGCGGAGAAACTGGGCGTGCAGGTAGACGACCTGATCATGTCCCAGCCCGACACGGGTGAGCAGGCCCTGGAAGTGGCTGAAATGCTGGTGCGCTCCGGTGCGGTTGATGTACTGGTTATCGACTCCGTGGCTGCGCTGACCCCCAAGGCGGAAATTGAAGGTGAGATGGGCGATTCCCATGTTGGCTTGCAGGCAAGGCTGCTCAGCCAGGCCATGCGTAAACTTACCGGCGCCATTAAACACTCCGGCTGTCTGGTGATCTTTATTAACCAGATCCGCATGAAGATTGGCGTGATGTTCGGCTCGCCGGAAACCACCACCGGTGGTAATGCCCTCAAATTCTACTCTTCGGTGCGCCTTGATATTCGTCGCATTGGCGCGGTCAAGGAAGGCGATGAAATAGTCGGCAATGAAACCCGGGTGAAGGTGGTGAAAAACAAGGTGTCGCCGCCCTTCAAGCAGGCGGAATTCCAGATCATGTATGGCAAGGGTATTTACCATATGGGCGAAGTCGTCGATTGGGGGGTTAAGCTCAACCTGATCGACAAGTCTGGTGCCTGGTATGCCTATAAGGGTGACAAAATCGGCCAGGGCAAGGCCAATGCCGCCAAGTTTCTGGAAGACAACCCGGCGGTTGCCCATGAGATCGAGACAGCGATTCGCAGCCAGGCATTGAATACCGCAGTTCCGCCCAAGCCGCTGAAAGCGGGCGAAGTAGCAGAAGACGAAATCGAAGCCGAGCAGGAGTAATCCTGCCGGCATCGCCCGTTCCAGAATGCTGCCTACCAGCCTTTTTTACCCAGGCGCCGGGGATCCACAACATCCACTCTCGCCCCCGGCGCCTCTTTTTTGAACATGCCCGATACTCTCGACAATCAATCCCCTGAGGCTGAACCGGCCGATAATGCCGCAGCTGTAGATCCGGTAGCCGTTCGCTTTGCCGCGATGAACCTGCTGGCGCGGCGAGAGCACTCGCTGGGCGAGTTGCGCGTCAAGCTCTCGCGCCGCTTTGATGACCCTGATTTGATCAATTGCGAACTGAAGCGATTGGTTGACGAGAACCTGCAAAGTGATGAGCGCTATGCCGAAAGCTTTGTGCGCCAGCGTTCCAGTCGTGGCTATGGTCCACAGCGCCTGCGTCAGGAAATGCGTGAAAAAGACCTGAGTAAGGATGAGGTGGCGGCGGCTTTCACCGCTGCCGATATCAACTGGTCTGAATTGGCGGAGCAGGTTCTGCGCAAAAAATTTGGTACTATTGATCACCGTGACCTCAAGCAATTGGCCCGCTGTCAGCGCTTCATGCACTACCGGGGCTTCTCCCGCGATCACTACCAGCACCTGTTGGAGGGCTGACGGAGACCTTCCTTATGCCTGCTACATTCCCCTGGCGTTGATACAGGTCATTTACACTAGTTCTGGCAAACTACACGCTGGCTGTACTGGTTAGTAGCTTGCGTGTATGACTGCGCTTAACGACTTCAGGAGTTTGGATTTTATGGCAACTATCACGTTTTACGGCGCGGCCCAGGAAGTCACCGGATCTTGTCATATGGTGGAAGCGGTTGGCTTGGGCCGGGTGCTGCTCGATTGTGGTCTTCACCAGGGTGGCGACGCTGTCGAGCGTATCCAGGACGAGACGTTTCCCTTCGCTCCGGGCGAGATCGACGCCGTGATCCTGTCCCATGCCCACCTGGACCACTCGGGCATGCTCCCCAAACTGGTTCACGATGGTTTTTCCGGCCCTGTTATATGCACTAGTGCGACCGCAGAGTTACTGCGGATCATGCTCAATGATTCGGTAGGCCTGTATCTGCGCGATCTGGAGCGTACCAATATCCGCAATGCCCGGCGCGGGCGGCCCTTGATTGATCCTGTGTTCGACATGGATGACGTCGAGGCGGTCTTGAAATGTTGCCAACCGCATCCCTACGAAAAGCTTGTTGATCTTGGCGAAAGCGCATCCCTGCGGTTTCTCGACGCCGGCCATATCCTGGGCTCTGCGGTGGTGGAGCTTACCCTCAAGGAAAAAGGCAAGAGCAAGGTGCTGGTGTTTTCCGGCGACCTGGGTAAGCAGGATTCGGCACTGATGAATGAGCCGGTCATCCTGAGCAAAGCTGACCTGCTGCTGATGGAAAGCACCTATGGCGACCGGGAGCATCGGGGCGATGCTGACTCAGAGCTCGAGTTGCGCGATATCCTGCACGATACCTGGGAGCGCGGCGGCAGTGTGATGATGCCCGCGTTCGCTGTTGGTCGCACCCAGGATATCCTGTTCCACCTGGGCTGCCTGCACCAGGCGGGAGAACTGGATAACTGGCAGGTATTCCTGGACAGCCCCATGGCTATCGAGGTGACCCGGGTCTACGACCGCTGGCTGGATCAGCTGGATGGCGATGGCATTCGCCACCTCAGTGACGCTCACAAGGAGTCGCTGGTAAAATTCCTGCCAACCCTTAACCTGACCGCGTCAACCGAAGAGTCCATGGCCATTAATCGCTTGAAGGGCGGCGCCATCATCATTGCCGGCAGCGGTATGTGTACCGGTGGTCGGATCCGCCATCATTTCAAACAGCGAATCTGGGATAGCCGCAATACCATAATTTTTCCTGGTTTCCAGGCCCGTGGCACCCTGGGCCGCAAGATTGTGGACGGCGCGAAAAATGTGAAGATTTTTGGCGAGGAGTATGTGGTGAAGGCCCGGATAGAAACCGTTGGTGGTCTCTCCGCCCACGCCGGACAGGCAGAATTACTGTCCTGGGTATCCAATTTTCAGCCACAGGCGCGGACCGTACTGGTACACGGCGAGCCACGCGCACAGGACGCGATGGCAGAAAAATTGTGGCAGGATCAACAGCTGGAAGTGGAAATTCCGCGGCGCGGCCAGAGTATTGTTTTCTAACTGGCTATCGTGTGCCTGAGACCTATCGCCATGGCATCGACTGGTATTGACTCGAGCCTCTGCTGGAATATCCAGCAGGTGATGAGCTAGCATGATCGCATGAATATACTCTTTGTCTGCACCCACAACGCCTGCCGCAGCATCCTGTGTGAAGTGCTGGCCCGGGCCATGGCTCAGGGTCGCATCCACGTAGCCAGTGCTGGCAGTCATCCGGCGGGCCGTGTTCATCCGGCAACCCTGGATTACCTGCAACGGCGGGGCTATGACATTGAAGGCCTGGCCAGTAAGTCCTGGGCTGAACTGGGTGATTTTTTGCCGGATGTGGTGATCACCGTCTGCGACAGCGCGGCTGCGGAGAGTTGCCCGGTCTGGCTGGGCGGTGCGGTAAAGGCACACTGGGGCCTGGCTGACCCCACCGCCATCAGCGGCGATGCTGCCGCTACCGAGCAGGCTTTTGATGCGGCGCTACAGCTTGCCGAGGCGCGGTTAAAGGCCTTGTTGGCGCTGCCGCTGGAATCGGTGAGTGCCGCGCAACTGCAGTCGATCGCGGCTAACGCAGTGCCTGCTCAATAAAGTCCAGGCGGTCCTGGCCAAAATACATCTGCCCATCCATGTACATGGTGGGGGTGCCAAACGCCCCGCGCGCGACCGCCGCCTCGGTGTTGCTGACCAGTTCAGCTTTGATCCCGGGCTCCTGTGAGGCAGTGAGCAGTGCCTGCGCATCCAGGCCATGTGCTTCCAATACCTCGGCAACAACGTTCGGGTCCCCCATGTTTTTCTCCTGAGTCCACATTGCATCAAAAACAACATCCACATAGGTGTCAAAGCAACCCTGGTGCTGGGCGGCGATAGCGGCGCGCATCAGCGTGAGGGTGTTGATCGGGAAGTGCGGGTTGAACTTCAGGCTTACCGAATAGCGTTGGGCAAAGCGGGGCAGGTCGTGCTCAAGCATGTATTTGCCCTTGGCAGGAATGGTGACCGGTGAGGCGTTACCCGAGGCCTTGAAGACGCCGCCCAGCAGCATGGGTACATAATGAATGTCCAATGCGTACTGCTTCGCCAGCTGCTGCAGTCGCTTGTGGGCGAGGTAGGCGGTGGGACTGCCGAAGTCGAAATAAAATTCCAGGGATTTGCTCATGAGTAACTCCAGTGAATGATTGCTTTGAAAAACTGGAACCCTGCCTACCAGCGCTCGATCCAGGGGCGCACATCCAGCTCGAAGGTCCAGGCACTGCGGGGCTGTTCGTGCAGCATGACATAACTATCAGCCAGGTCGTCCGGGGCCACGATCCCGTCCCTGGCTTTGAGCGCTGCCGCTTCGGGAAAGTTCTCGTTGATCCACAGGGTGTCCACCGCGGCGTCGATGACCAGGTGGGCCACGTGAATATTTTTCGGTCCCAGTTCCCGCGCCATACTCTGGGCCAGCGCGCGCAAGCCGTGCTTGGCGCTGGCAAAGGCTGCAAACCCGGCGGCGCCGCGTACGCTGGCCGTGGCGCCGGTAAAGATAATAGTGCCGCGCCCCCGTTTGCTCATGTAACGTGCTGCCTCGCGTCCGGTCAGGAACCCGGCGAAGCAGGCCATTTCCCATATTTTGCGAAACTTGCGGCTGTCGGTTTCGAGGATACCCATGGGAACGTTGGCGCCAACATTGAATATCACTGCGTCCAACTCGCCGATGTCGCGCTCGATACCAGCGAACAACTGCACCACGGCATCTTCGTCGCGGGCGTCACAGCTAAACGCATGTGCCTTGTGACCAGCGGCCTGTAGTTCGCTTACCAGCGGCGCCAGTTTGTCGCCATTGCGCCGGGCAGCACACACCGTTAGGCCGCGCGCAGCGAACTTGCGAACAATCGCACTGCCGATCGCATCACCAGCACCCATTACCAGCGCAACCCGCTCCGTCATGGCCGTCTCCTGTCACCGTGGATTTAATGGTTCCAAAGTAGAACCAAGGTTAGAGGCAAAACCCGGTAGCGTCAAGTTCCCGATCAACGGATGCTTGTACCTGCACTGTCAGTGTGAGTTGAGCTGTAACGCGTTAACCTTAACAAGCTTGAAGCGGAGTCTGTTCCCCTATACCTTGATGCTGAAATAAGAAGGACCGCAATTCATGGCCGCTATGCGACCAACCGAGACCCTGGCGACCAAGCTGACCTATGGCGTGGGGGCAGTCGCGTACGGCGTAAAGGATGCCGGCTTTGCCTATTTCCTGCTGCTGTTTTACAGCCAGGTGCTGGGTGTGCCGGCGGCACTCGCTGGCCTGGCGATCTTCATCTCGCTATTGTTTGACGCCTTCAGCGATCCCTTCGTGGGCTACCTGTCCGATAATCTGCACTCGCGCTGGGGGCGACGACACCCGCTGATGTACGCATCGGCACTGCCGGTGGCCGTGTGTTTCTATCTGCTGTTCAACCCGCCACTGGATTTGCAGGGCGCGGAGCTGTT
>Ga0102815_10000557_pt1 | contig 24866 bp, 24 predicted proteins | sample ColrivemetaGS759_FD_79113 | JGI IMG/M metagenome (GOLD analysis project Ga0102815, IMG submission 79113) | Estuarine microbial communities from the Columbia River estuary - Ebb tide ETM metaG S.759 | ecosystem: Environmental > Aquatic > Marine > Intertidal zone > Estuary | place: USA: Columbia... | reverse complement strand
GGAATTTCAGGAATCAAACAAACTTCTGCACCACCAGCAATAGCAGCACTTAAAGCAATCCAACCAGCGTTTCTTCCCATAACCTCCAAAATAATAACACGATTGTGTGAATTTGCGGTGGTTACTAATTTATCAACAGCCTCTGTAGCAACTTGCGCAGCAGTTTGAAACCCAAACGAATAATCTGTCGAAGCCAAATCGTTGTTGATTGTTTTTGGAATTCCTACAATATTAACCCCTTTTTTAGATAATTTAAGTGAAATTTTATGAGATTCATTTCCACCAATATGAATTACAGCGTCAAAGCCAAAAACTTTTAAGTTGTAAATTAATTTATCTGAAATATCTTCATTTCTTTCAGTACCATCAGCTTGTTTTACAGGATAATTAAATGGATTTCGTTTGTTGTTTGTTCTTAAAATAGTTCCTCCTTGAATATGGATACCTTCAACAATTTTTTCGGTTAAAGCTACTATTTCGAGTGGTTCAGACAGGATACCATCAAAACCGTTTATACTTCCTATTATTTCCCAATTTGCTTCTTGAGAAGCTCGTTTAACAATGGCTCTAATTACAGCATTCATTCCTGGGCAATCTCCACCACTATTTACAATTAAAATTCTTTGTTTCATTTTTTTTAGTTTGAAAATTAGCTTGTTTTTATTCTAAAAAACTATAAGCTAGGAATCGGCGAAATTAATAAAGAACTCTTTATTTTGCTATGATTTTAATCATATATTTTTATAAAATTTAAATTTAATGGAATTTTAAAGTTAAAAAGTTCCTACAAATCAAAATTAAATATTTGAAGGTTTTATAAAACAGTTTTTGTATTCTATGCTTAAAATTAACTATTTTTACGGTCTAAAATATAGTACAGATGCCAAATAAAAAATACAAAATAGCAGTTATTCAGCTCAATTTAAATGATATAGCAGAGAATAATTTAAAAAAATGTATAAAATGGGTAAAAGAAGCCGCTCAAAAAGGAGCAGAAGTAATTTCATTACCTGAATTGTATAGTAGTCATTATTTTTGCCAAAGTGAAGATACAGACAATTTTTCTATTGCAGAAGAATTATACAGTACTTCATTTGTTGCTTTTAGTAGTTTAGCAAAAGAATTAGGTGTTGTTATAATTGTTCCTTTTTTTGAAAAAAGAATGGCTGGCATTTACCACAATAGCGCATATATAATTGATGTTGATGGAAGTGAAGCAGGTTTGTACAGAAAAATGCATATTCCGGACGACCCACATTTTTATGAGAAATTTTATTTTACACCAGGAGACATAGGTTTTAAAACATTTCCAACTAAAAAAGGAAAAATAGGCACACTTATTTGTTGGGATCAATGGTATCCTGAAGCGGCTCGTTTAACAGCTTTACAAGGAGCAGAAGTTTTATTTTACCCAACAGCTATTGGTTGGCACCCATTAGAAAAAGAACAATATGGTGAAAATCAGCATGGTGCATGGATGAACGTAATGAAAGGTCACGCTGTAGCAAATGGTGTTTATGTAGCTGCTGCAAATAGAGTAGGTTTAGAAAAATACATTCCAGGAACAGAAGGTATTCAGTTTTGGGGATCTTCATTTATTGCAGGACCTCAAGGAGAAATTTTAGCACAAGCATCCCATGACAAAGAAGAAATTTTAATAGCTGAAGTTGATTTAAACTTGCAAGAAAATGTACGTCAGAATTGGCCATTTTTTAGAGATAGAAGAATTGATGCCTATGAAAATATTACTAAAAGAGCAATAGATTAGTTATTATGACAAATTCAACTAGAAGGTTTCCAGCAGAATGGGAAAAACAACAAGGGATTTTATTGTGTTTTCCTCATAATGGAAATGATTGGCCAGGAAAGTATGTAGCAATTCAATGGGCTTTTGTAGAGTTTATTAAGAAAGTAGCTGAAGTTGAACAAGTATTTTTAGTAGTAGCTTCAGAAAAATTAAAATTAAAAGTGAATGGTTTATTAGAAACAGCACATGTGAAAATTTCAAATGTTTCATATATAATTCACAAAACAAATAGAAGTTGGATGCGTGATTCAGGCCCTATTATTGTTCAAAATGAAAATAGGAGAGAAGCCTTAAACTTTAACTTTAGCGGCTGGGCTAAATACGCTAATTACCAGCTAGATAAACACGTACCTAAACAAGTTTCAGATTTTTTAAAAATCCCTTTAACTCAAGTAAAATATAATGGAAAGCCTGTAATTGTAGAAGGTGGTGCAATTGATGTAAATGGAAAGGGAACATTGTTAACTTCTGAAGAATGTTTGCTACATTCTTCTATTCAAATAAGAAATGCAAACTTCACAAAAGAAGATTATGAAGCTGTATTTAAAGAGTATTTAGGAATCACGAATGTAATTTGGTTAGGAGACGGAATTGAAGGTGACGATACGCATGGTCATATAGATGATTTATGTCGATTTGTAAATGAAAATACTATTATTACAGTTGTTGAAGATGATAAAAGTGATAGAAATTATGAGCCTTTACAAGATAATTTAAAACGTTTATTAAATTCAAAACTAGAAAATGGAGAATCTCCAAAAATTGTAAAACTTCCAATGCCAAAAAGGCTAGATTTTGACGGAATTAGGATTCCTGCTAGTTATGCAAACTTTTTAATTTTAAACAAAACTGTTTTAGTTCCAACCTTTAATGATTCTAATGATAGAATTGCTTTAAATATAATTGCAGAATGTTTTCCTGAAAGAGAAATAATAGGTATTAGCGCTATAGATTTAATTTGGGGGTTTGGAACACTTCATTGTTTGAGTCAGCAAATTCCTGAATAAAAAATGTAACTTATTCAAATTTTATTTTATTATAATTAAACCTTTTTGTTTTATATATGTCTAAGTAACTAGTATAATTTATTACTTTTAATATATAAATTATTATATTTTGTATACAGACGCAGAACTAATTGTTGCAATAAAAAATTCAAAAGAAAAAGATAAAGCTTTTAAATACTTATTGAACACTTATCAGGAACGCTTGTATTGGCATATACGTAAACTAGTATTAATTCATGAAGATGCTGATGATGCTCTTCAAAATACATTCTTAAAAATTTATAAAAATTTACACACATTTAATGGGAATAGTTCTTTGCATACTTGGATGTATAGAATAGCTTATAATGAGGCAATTAACCTTTTAAATGATAGAAATAAAAAAAGTTTTATTTCTTCAGAAGAAACAAATACTAAGATACTTAATAATTTAGAAGAAGATGTTTATTTTGATGGAGATGAAATTATATTAAAATTGCATAATGCTTTATTAATGTTGCCAGAAAAGCAACGACAAGTTTTTAATTTGAAGTATTTTGATGAATTAAAATTTAGAGAGATTTCAAATTTATTAGGAACAACTGAAGGCGCTTTAAAAGCTTCATACCATATAGCTGTTAAAAAATTGGAGGAATATTTAATTACTAATTAAACTATTGAATAATATATTGGTCTAAGAATAAAATGAAAGAATCAAATAAAAATATTGAAAACAGCAAAAAAAAGAATAGTTTGGGATATACTGTTCCTTCAAATTATTTTGATAATTTTCAAAAAAGACTTTTTTCTGAAATAGAAAATAAAAAACATCAAACTAATTTAGGGTTTATATTGCCTGAAAACTACTTTGAAAAAGTAAATAAACAAATTTTAAATAATAACAAACCAAAAGAAAGGAAAGTAATTTCATTTTTAATGGTTAATAAATGGCTGGTTAGCTCTGTTGCAGCTTCCATAGCATTTTTGTTCCTATTTAATTTTATAAATAATTCAGAAATTGCGAAAAATCAGAATTTAACAAACACTAATATAAATTTAGAAATAGATAGTGTTCAAATGCAAAATGATGCTATTTTGAGTTCTATTTTAGTTGAAGATACTGCTGTTAATGATTATATGGATACATACTTGCTAAAAAATCTTGTGATTAAGGACATTTTATCTAACATTTTAAGTTTTGAGGATGCTACTTTAGCTACTTTATTTGTTGAAGAATCTAATGTTGCAGATTATATAGAATCTTATGTAATTGAAGACTTAATTTTTGATAATATTCAGTATAATTAATAGTAATGGATAAATTGAATTTGAAAATAAAATTTTAATTTTTTTTAAAATGGGAAATAAAATAATTAAACAATTTATATTCTTAATTTTTGTAATTGTTATTGGTACATTCAATAATTATTCACAAGAAAGTGATGTGATGAATAATTTAAATGAGCATCAAAGAGAAATGATAAGAGCTCAAAAAAAATTATTAATTGAGAATAGAGCAGCCTTTAAAGCTACTTTAACACCAGAGCAATTAGAAATTTTAAGAAATGAATCCTTATCAAAGGATGGAAGAATGAGAGAATTTATGAAATCACTTTCTGAAAAACAAAGAAGGATTTTAGCCGAAAACAGGAAGGAAGAAAAAATTAGAAGAGATAATTTTAGAGCCACATTAACTGAGGAGCAAAGACAGAGATTACGCTCAGAAATTGGTCCATTAAGAGATGCACAGGAAAAAAGAGAGCTGAGAGAACGTGTTATGGACAATAGAATGAAAAGAAGAACAAGAGGTAATTAATTTTTGTTTAGTCACTAGCAATAAGTTAGTTGAAGCTTTTAAAGATGTAATTTGTTGTATATTTATAACAGTTACATTTTTTACGTTTTGTAATCTCCACATAATTTGAAATTTATGCGAATTTATTTTACAATTGCTTGTTGCTTAATTAGTTCTTTGTATTGTTTTTCACAAGTAAATGATGATGAAATAGTTGACGCTTTAATAGATGAACTACTTCTAGATCAAAATGTTAAGTTTGATGAATATCATCTTTCATTGTCTAATTTCAATTTGTTATATACTTCTTTAAATTATAATAGTAACACCTATTTTACCGGAAGAGAAATTGGATATAATCAATACAATGTTGTCCCTCAAGTAACCTATGTAAGTTCTAAAGGAATTTATGGTGGAATTAGTGGAACATATTTTAGTGAATTTTATCCAAAATGGGATTTTACAGTAGCATTTTTGGGTTACGGTAGAAGTTTTGGCAAAGATCAAATAGCTAATTATACTATTAGTTTTTCTAAATATTTTTATGCTAATAATGAAGATGACTTTTTTGGAAACACCATAGATGTTGGTTTGGGACTTAGAAGTAAAAATAAAAAAATAAGTACGCAATTAATATATACTTATTTATTTGGAAATGAACAATCATTTCAAGTAGCATCAAAAAATTATGTATCATTTAATTTAACTCAAAGAAATAATTATTCCTTAAAATTAAGACCACAGCTAAATATTATTTATGGAAAGCAAACCATAGAAACTCCAACAGTAACAATAATACATGGTTTTGAAACTATTGTTTATTCAAAAAAAAATATTTTAGATTTTATGAATACACAATTTAAATTTCCACTGCAATACAGCTACAAAAATTTAGATATAGAACTTGGGTACACTATTAATTTTCCAAACGCTATTGATAATGAGACAAGTTTAAATTCTACTGATTTTTTTAATGTTACAATTGGGTATTTAATAGCTTTATAGATTTTTACCAATCCTTTATATTTAATTTGTTCATTAAAAAATATCATTGCAATTTTGTAACTTAATAAAAAGTGAAAATGGAGTTAAAAATAAAGCAAAGAACTTCCTTAAGTATTTATTTTTTTTTGTCAGGAATTTGTTTTGCAACTTGGGCTTCAAGAATACCAACAATAAAAACCTTGTATAATTTTAATGAGGCTGAATTGGGTAATTTACTTTTTATAATGCCAATTAGTTCCTTAATTGGATTGCCTATTTCTGGATGGTTAGTTTCAAAATTTAATAGCAGAAACCCTCTTGTATTTTCACTAGTTTTATTTGCAGTTTCATTAACTTTAATTGGATACTCAACCAATGTTTTTTATTTAGGTGTTTCACTATTTTTATTCTCATTTTGCATGCGAATTTTAAATATTGCTATAAATACACAATCTATTGCTCTTCAGGCAAAGTTTGAAAAAAAAATTCTAGGTTCACTCCACGGATTATGGAGTTTGGGAGGATTAATTGGGGTTTCATTTTCAACTTTAATGGTGAAATTTAATGTTTCAATGAAAATTCACTTACTAAGCATAGCTATATTTTCTTTAATTTTAGGTTTAATTTCATATAAATTTTTGTTGAAGAATGACAAAGCAACTTCAGGTAATAAGTTGCTTTTTGGGAAACCTGATAAGTTTATTTTATTGTTAGGAATCTTAGTTTTTTTAGCTGCAGTTTGTGAAGGAGGGATGTTTGATTGGAGTGGTGTTTATTTTAAAGAAGTTGTTAAAGAAGAAATATTTACATTAGGATATTTTATTTTTATGATTTTTATGACTTTTTCAAGATTTATTTCTGATAAAATTATTGATAAAATTGGAATGCAAAAAGCTTATATAATAAGCTCATTCTTTATTTCTATTGGTATTTTATTGGTTATAATATTCCCATATTTTTGGCCTTCTATAATTGGTTTTAGTATAGTTGGAGTAGGAGTAGCCGCTGTAATTCCGATGACATATGCTTTAGCAGGAACATCAAAAAAATATTCCCCAGGTTTAATTGTCTCAATAATTGCAACTTATGGAATATTGGGAATGCTTATTGGACCGCCTTTAATTGGTTATTTGGCTCATTTATTTAATTTGAAAGTTGCTTTTGTACTATTTTTAATAGCTGGAATACTTTTAATTCCTATATCTCAATTATTTTTTTCAATAAAAAACGAAAAATTTGTAGCGTAATTTTATTAATTAAAATGTAGTCTGTATAAAAGTTCAACTTTAAAAATTGGACCTTCTTCAAAGTTTTTGTTTAATTGGGTTCTATCATCTCCAAAATAAATTGAACTTAATCCTAAATTAACTTTATCATTTGAGTCATAAGCTTCATATGATCTACTAATTGCATAACCCAGTTTTGTTTTTGCAATTAAAGATTTTCAAGTTGAAATTGTAAATAAGTAAACAATTTATTTTAACTTTTTTCAAAATATTCATTATTAAGATATTATGTTTATTTATATTATAACTTGATCCTAATCCATCAAAATTTAATCCGGTTTTTATTTTAGAATATAGTTGATAATTCACATCAAACTGAATAGGCAAAGATAAATTAGCTTCAAATCTTATTTGATCGCTATTTACAAATAAAACAAAAGACATATTTCATAATTCAATTTAAGTAAAGGGAAAATACATTAAAAAAATACACTATTGATATTTTTTTCAAAACTGAATTATTTATGAAAGATTAGCACTAAAAAATTTACTGAATTAGATTCAATTATTAATTTTTTAAATATTTTTTTACTGCATCCAATTTGCTATTTACTTGTAATTTTGTGTAAATATTTTTAGTATGATATCTAACAGTATCAATTGATATAAACAGCTTATCGGCTATATTTTTTGTTGCTAAACCATCGGACATTTCTTGTAAAACTTCAATTTCGCGTGTTGTAAGTTCTTCAAAACCATCACGTTTACGTGAAAGTTGAGGATTGAAATAATTTATTACTTTTTTAGCAACTGTTGGTGAAATTGGTGCGCCTTCCTTTAAAATTTGAAGCAACCCTTTTTTTATAGTTTTTAATGGAGTGTTTTTTAATAAATAGCCATCAGCGCCTGCTTTTAATGCATCAAATACATGCTTTTCATCTTTGTAAATAGTTAGCATTATTATTGAAACATTTGGATACTGATGCCTAATATGATGAATTCCTTCAATACCATTCATTCCAGGTAAATTTATATCTAACAGAATTACATCCAAATTGGGGCTTTGGTTTATGCATTTTAAAAATTCTTCAACAGAATCTACAACTATATCACAAGAAAACTTTGAGTTGCTTTTAAAATATAGTTCTAAGCCCTCTCTAATAACTTTATGATCTTCAATAATTGCAATATTCATAATTGCTAATTCTTTAAATTAAATTCATATTTACAACTTATAATATAACCATTTTTATCAAACATAGAAAAAAACTAGTTCAATACAGTACCCATTATCAATACTAATAGATAATTCTCCATTAATTTTAGTAGCTCTAAGATTCATGTTTTTTATTCCATTTCCATTTAAAACTTCATTTTTATTTTTGCTAATTGTACCATTTTCTAATATAACTAATTTCATTTTGTTTTTTTGAATAGTTAATGAAATATTTACTTCAGTTGCATTTGAATGTTTCATTATATTGGTTATTGCTTCTTTAAAAATTAAAAAGACATGTTGCCTGTATGATTGATTAATTTCAAGTTGTTTATCGAAAATTGGAGAATTAAATTTGCAAGAAATATTTAGAGGGGAAAGAAATTGATACATGGTACTTTTCATTCTGTCTGATAAATCTTCAAGTGTATTATTTCTAGAATCTATAGCCCAAACAATGTCACTTAACGTATCAACAGCAGATCTACTTTGGTCAGATATTTCTTCTAATATTTTCTTTTTTGAATTTGCATTTATATTACTTAGTAAAATATCCGATTTCATTGCAATACCAGTTAAAGAGCTTCCTAATTCGTCATGTAAATCTCTTGAAATTCTTAATCGCAATTGTTCCATCTTATTAATATGATTTAACTCGTATTTTCTGACAAAAAACAAAATCAATCCAATAAAAAGAACTAAACTTGTTAAAAACCACCATCGCTTATAATAAACTTGATTTACACTTATTGGTAAAATTATAGTGCTATAATTAAGGTTGTTGTATTTTTCTGAAGCAATAATTTTTAGGTTATAATCTCCAGGTGGAAGATTGGTAAACAAAAGTTCGCTATTATTAAATGTTCTCCAATCAGAATGTAAACCAAATAGTTTATATCTAAAAGTATAAAATTCACTATTTATATTTTCACTAAGTTTAAATTCAAATCTAACAAATGCATTGTTATAAGGTAGTGTTGACTTAGAACTTTTATTGAGTGTAACATTATTTCTAAAAACAGTAATCTTTTTGTTAGAGTCATACCAACTAATTTCCTTAATAAGAATTTTGAAATAATTAGATTGAGAATTAAAATTTGTTAAACCAGAATATATGTTTTCTCCTAAAATAACAGAATTATGCGTTTGTTCTTGGGCTTCTATTGTTATTCTAGAAAAGCTCAAAAACAGAAGAAATAATACTATGTAATCTTTTTTACAAATCATTTTAGAAGTTGAAATTACAAAATAAAATAGTTAACTATTTTAAAATGAATAATTTAATAGAATACTAAAATAGTTTAAATAACTAAATAAGTTTTATTTTTTTTTAATTTCAATACAAAACCACATTATCATGTAGGTGCATTTACACTATTTGTGTTGTAATTTTATAATATAAAAATTGCATAGCTATGAAACCTCTAAAAGAAAAAACCACTAACATAAAAAAATTTAACCATTTAACTTAAACTAATTTATTATGAAAAATTTAAAAGTATTTGCATTGGCTTTAGTAATTACAACAGGAAGTTTATTTGCATCAGAAATTGTACCGGATATTCCTGTAAAAGAAATTAGAACTCAAATTGTAGATTTATTTCATGCACCAGAATTTACTTTTCAAGATGATTTAACTGTAAATATTGTTTTTACCTTTAATTCAGAAGGTAAAATAGTTGTATTGAGTGTTGACTCTAAAGATCCGGATGTATTAAATTATGTTCGAAAAAATTTAAACAGCAAAACAATTGACACACCTGGTGAAATGAATAGGGTTTTTACAATGCCATTGAGACTGACTAAATAATAATTTAAAATATAACTAAAAACTACTTATTATGAAAAATCTTAAATTTATTTCGCTAGCTTTAGTTATGATTTCCTCAAATCTATTTGCCTCAAATTCAATAAAAGTAGATTTTATAATAAAAAGCATACAACCAATTCCTGAAATAGTAATTGAAGTTACTACGAATTTTGAAAAAGATTTATATCAGAATTTTGAAATAAAGTTTAATGATAAAAGTGACATTGTTTTTGAAAATTTTAACAAAGCTAATATAGAACCTAATGTTCCAAAAAAGCAAAAAGATAATAATTTTCAAGATCAAGCTGCAAGAAATTATTCATATAATTTAAGATCTGAAATTATTTCAAAGGAGTAACGTTTTATATTTGAATTGATGAGAAAGGCTCAGCTGTATTTATGGTTGAGCTTTTTTAATTCATTTTATCAATAATATGGCTAAATAGCATAGCTTACATTTTATTTTTATATATATAAATTGTATTATAATTTACATTATGTTAAATAGAAAATTTATAAGCATTAATTATTATATATCAATTAGTCTTATATTAAATACACTACTATTCTATCAACTTAAATTATATCTGATTAAAAAAGATTTTAATTATTTGAATTCTTATAGAAATTTAACACTTACAAAATAAATTATTGTTCAATGTTGGAAATATTTAAACTAATGAGTTTGTAATTTTCAAAAACTACTTGCAATTCAATTGGGTTACAACAAACGTTACAGTCCTCAATATAATTTTGACTTATAGAAGAATCTAATAACATTGAAACTTCTTCCCAACAATATGGACATTGAAAATAATGCTCTTCCACAATATTATTTTAAAAGAATTAACAATGCACCAATGGCGGTTGCAACAAAAATCAGCTTTCTATATAATTGATTATTAATTTTTTTTAGAACTGATACCCCAACATAAAATCCAACAATTATCCCTGGCAGCATTAGCAAATTTAAACCTAACGTTTCAAAAGTAACGGTTTTCCAAATAAATATATGAAATGGTAGTTTAAAAACATTTATGATAAAAAATAACCAAGCAGCTGTCCCAATAAATTCGTTTTTTGGAAGTCTCATTGCTAAAAAATATATATCAGCAAATGATCCCGCTAAATTTCCAATCATAGAAGTTATTCCAGACAATAGACCCATTCCACTAGAAAAAGCCCAATGGTTAGGAATGTCTTTTTGCTTTTTATTTTCAGTCCAAATCATGATAGAAACTGTTACTAAAATGAATATTGCCATTACTTGCTTAAAAAGTACTTCTGAAATATCATTTCCAATCCAAACACCTATTAAAACACCAATAAACATAGTAGGTAGCAACTTTTTTAAAAAATGCCATTGAGTATGTCTATGATAATAAATTACGGCAAAAATATCAGCAACTACCATTAAAGGAATTAAAACTCCTGTAGATGGTTTTCCCCCAAAAACAAAAGCCATTAATAACACAATTAAAACCCCTAGACCCTTAACCCCAGCTTTTCCAATACCTAATAAAAAGGCTGCTAAAAAAGCAATTGCAAAGCTAAAAAGTGTTAAATGGTAAGGTTCTATTAAATTTAAAAAATAATTCAAGTTAATATTTTTAATATGTTAAAAGTACATATAAAAAATGCTGCTCTAATTATACAGAACAGCATTTTTTTATAGGTAAGTTAGTATTAATTTTCTCCACTTGCTTTTTTAGCTTCTTCCTTCATTTTTTCATTTGGAACAATTGCCAAATTTACTCTACGGTTTTTAGCTCGTCCTTCAGGAGTTGCGTTGTCTGCTATTGGTTGTTCTTCACCAAACCATTTTGTTGTAAAACGTGCTGTATCTAAGCCCTTAGAAGTCATAAAAGTAGTTACTGAATTTGCTCTGTTTTTAGATAAAGTCATATTGTATTCATCAGCTCCAGAACTATCTGTATGACCAACAACTAAAACATTTGTATCAGGGTATTCAACCAAAATAGAAGCTAATTTAGTTAACATTTTTTCAGAATTAGCATTAATATTATACTTATTTGTATCAAAATAAACACCACTATTTTCATCAAAAGTAACAACTATTCCATCGTCAATTCTTTCAACAACAGCACCAGGAATTTCTTCCTCAATTTTTTGTGCTTGTTTATCCATTTTGCTACCAATTAAAACTCCTGCAGTTCCACCAACAACACCACCAATTACAGCTCCTAGCTCACCACCACTACCCTTTTTACCAGTATTATTTCCAATTATAGCACCTAAAATTGCACCACCAGCAGCCCCAATTACAGCTCCTTTTTGCTTGTTATTTGCATTTTGTGTTGCACTACAACTAGTGAAGTTTGCAGTTATTATTAATGCTAAAGTAAGTATTGCTATATTTTTAAAAATTGTTTTCATTTTTTAATTTGTTTTTGTGAAGTTCATATTAATTTTAATGTTTTTACCATCTATTGAAGCTGTTTGTTCCCAAACCATATTATTTTCTGTTAATTGCGCTAATTTAATTCTGTAACCTTTATTGTCTTCAGATTTATTTTTCTCATTTGTTGGTTTAAGTAGAAAATCATATAAACCTGTTTCAAAATTTACTTCTTGAATTGTAAAAATAAAATTTCGTTCACCTTGCAAACAGCTATCATTTGTTATAGTATATTTTCCAGTATTATTGTTTGGTATAAATTGCCAAGTACTACCTTCTAAACAATTTTTAGCTGCATCATTAAAAAAGATTACTTTAAATGTTCCATATTCACTAAAAGTGATGTTGTTTAAAATCCAATCTCCTTTAATTACTTTTTTTGATTCTTTTACAGTTTTTGATGTTCCACATGATATGACTGAAGAAATCATAATACATAAGATAATTATTTTTTTCATATTTTAATTTATTTAGTTTATAATTTTAGTTAATCTGGTTACGAAGTTACTATATTCTTAGGTAATGATTATTTAAAGTTTTGCTAATATTTAACTATTGTTTTTTTAATGAATTTATATAGCACTATGTTTCTAATTGTATATTTGTAAAATGAATTTAGCCATTTTATTTGAAGATAATTCAATAATTATTGTAAACAAACCCAATAATATATTAATTCATAATTCATATTATGCAAGAAACATTAAAGAACCTACTCTTTTAGAATTGTTGAAAATTCAATTTGGGACTGAATTTTTTCCAGTTCACCGATTGGATAGAAAAACTTCTGGAGTAATTGTTTTAGCAAAGAAAAAAGAAGCTGTTGCTCTTTTTCAAGAACTTTTTAATTCAAATTCAATTAAAAAAATATATGTAAGTATTGTTCGTGGTTTTGTAAATGAACCTATTTTAATTAATTCTCCAGTTAAAAATGCGGATACTAATATTTATAAAGATGCTATAACTTATTGTGAACCCTTAACAAATACGACCTTAGATATTGCTGTACATCCATATACAAATTCAAGATATAGTTTGGTTAAGTTAACTCCTTCAACTGGAAGAATGCATCAATTACGTATTCATATGAATAAAATAAGCCACCCAATTGTTGGTGACTATAAATATGGAGATAGATTTCATAATAGAATGTTTGAAACTGAATTTTCTACTCCTAACCTATTTTTACATGCATATTCCCTTTATTTTATGCATCCAATAACTTTAAAAAAAATAGAAATTATAGCAGAAATACCTAATGATTGGAAATCTATTTTTGAAAAATTCAATTGGAATCTTGAAATGATGTAAATTTAATTAATAGTTTAAATAAAATTATATAATATATTTATAATCAATATTTAACAAAAAATACCGTTTTCAAATTTAAGTTCTATATATTTAATTACTTCAAAATTTTAGTTGCAATTCAGCTTGTCAAATATACCTCACCCCAAAAATATACTTGTTTGGCTAATTGTTATTATTTAGATTTTATTTAATTAATACTATTCTAAAAACCTAAATAGAATTAAAATTTCAAAGAACTAAAATTTGAAAACGGCTTAAGTGTTCAAAGTATTTTACATTATTTAGCAAGCAATTTTTTTTCTTTTTCTTTTTTCATAATTTGTAAAACTAATTCAAACGCTTGTTCTTTTAAATATTTGAAATTTTGTGTATAGTTATTGTATTCTATTTTCAAAATTTCATGATGTTTTCTAAAATTGTCTTCCTTTTTTAAATAAATATTCTCAACTAGTAGTGCCAAATTCATTTTATGTTCTTTTATTGAGTTTATTAATTGATCACCTAAATGATCCTCATGATTAATACCAGCTAAAAATAATTTTGCAGTATTAAATCTCTCAGCAGTACAATGTGAAATTACGTGTTCAGTTAAAAGTTCTTTTAAAAATTGCTGCTCTACTTTAATAAATTCTATTTCAGAAATCCATTTTTTGGTTTTTGACAATAATTGTTCTATTCCTAACTTAAAAACTGGAACTTTTTCTTTTGGAGTAATCGTTTTCATATATGTAATTTTAGGTTTTATATTTTTTAGAGAACCCAAGAAATTATTCCTAATATCTTGGGCTCAATAAAAGAAGATTAACATATTTCAATCACTTTTTTTGAGTCCATCATTTTAAAACATCCAATTTCTCAAATGAACTTTTAGAACATCATTATTGTACTTTCTATGTACCAATCTTCTTTTGTAATTTTACTAATCAATAGTAATTTTTACAAGTCAAAGATATGTTCAGTTTTCAAAAATAGCAATGATTGAAATCAATAGAACTATTGATTGTTATCAGTAAAAAAATGTATTATTGGATTTTCTGAAGCTTACGTTCATCAATTATTAAAACACTTTTTGATGAGAAATCAATTAAGTTCTCTTCCTTAAAGTCATGTAACGTTCTAATCAATGTTTCTTTTGCTATACCTACATAATTAGCTAAATTACTTCTGCTAATTATAATTTCCATATTGCTTTTTACAGGGTAATTATGAAGTAAATATATAAGAGATTCTGCAGTTTTTTTGCGCACAGAACTATATGCTAATAGTAACATTTTATTTTTATAATTACTTGAATCTGTAACTAAAACATCAATCAAATTAAATATAATATGATGATTATTATTAATTATTGAAGTAATTTCATCTTTATTAATTTTAAACAAACTGGTGTTTGTAATTGCTTTTGAATTATCAAAATAAGGTTGATTTTTGATAAAAGAATCATATCCAAAATATTGGTTGTCACTGTAAATTTCAGTAATCAATTCTTTTCCTAAAGAATTATTTTTATACGTTTTAACTGCTCCTTTTTGAATGAAAAAAATAAAATTACTCTGATTTCCTTCACAATAAATAGTTTCTCCGTTTTTATACTTAAATACTTCTTTTTGACTCAAAAAATGATCAAAATCCTTAATGTTAATTACAGAATTGGAATGATTAACACTTAAATTTTTATCAAGTTGAATTTTGTTGTCAAATGCTTCTGCCCTTCTTAATCTTGTTTCAATTGCTCTTAATAACTCTGATTCTTCAAAAGGCTTATTTATATAGTCATCTGCTCCTAATTCCATTCCTTTTCTCAAATCTTCATGATGGGTTTTAGCAGTTAAAAAAATAAAAGGGATTTGTTCTAATTTTGGAATTTTAGAAACTATTTGTAAAACGCCATAACCATCTAATACTGGCATTAAAATATCACAAATAATAATATCTGGAATGAAAGATTTTGCTAATGTCACTCCTATTTTACCATTTTCAGCAGACTTTACTTTATAATTCGCTAATTCTAATATTTGAGTAGTATTTTCTCTAACAATTTTATCGTCTTCAATTAGCAGTACTTTCTTGCTCATAATTAACTAATTTTGGTAATTGAACCCTAAAAATTGTACCCTTATTTTCAATGCTTTCAAAAGAAATAATTCCATTTAAACTTTGAATGTAACCTTTAACTATATTTAATCCAATACCCGTTCCTGGATAATATAAAGCATTTTTTGCTCTAAAAAACCTATTGAAAATTAAATTTTGTTCACTTATAGGTATTCCAATTCCTGTATCTTCAACTGTAATGTGAATGTTTGATTTATTTGAATTAAAATTTACAACAATCTCACTATTTTCATTAGAATATTTAATAGCATTACTTAATAAATTAGTGAGAATTATACTTAAAATTTTAAAATCATGCTCAATTATACCATCTTCAATATTAGTAAATGAAAGCTTTTGATTTTTCTTTAATATAGGTCTTGAATATTGTAAAATATTACTAATTAAATCGCTTATTTTGAATTTAGAAGTTTTTATGTTTATAATGCCTGTTTCAATATTTTCAAGAGTTAATAAATCATCTAACATGTTGTTTAAATGATTTATCATTGCTTTTATCTTATGTAAATGTTCATTACGCTTTTCTATATTATTTAAGCTTGAATATTTAGCCATTAACTCAGTTGAACTTAAAATAGCACTTAAAGGTGTTTTAAATTCATGAGAAGCTAATGCAATAAATTTAGTTTTTAAATTATTTAATTCTTTTTCTTTACTTAAGGAAATTTTTAATTTTTCAATTACATTTTCCAATTCAATATTTCTTATTTTAACTTCCTCTTCCAGCTGAGTATTTAGGGATTCTATTTTCCATTCTTTCTTTTTTCGAAGGCTAATATCAGTAAGTAAAAGTTTGAAATATGGCTTGTTTTCATAGCTAATCTTACCAAAACTAAGTTCAGCAGGAAATTCATTTCCGTTTTTTTTAATTCCAGTTATTTCAATTAGTTTTTTGTATTTTTTTGCATCTGGTGTTTTTATGAAATTTTTAAAGATTTTAAAATCTTTAAATAAATTATAAACCTTAATTTTCTCAAGATCGCTTTGGGTATAATCAAATATTTGTGAAATTGGCGTATTTGCAAGTACAATCTCTTCCTTTTCATTGTAAACCAAAATACCGGCTTGCATTGAATCAAAACAAACTTTATAAAAAGCTATTTTCTCCTTTAATAACATTATTTCTTGCGATTAGAGATAAAGTTATAACTTAACAAAGTTCATTTGTATGATATAAATCAATATTGGAAAATAAATTTTAGTAATTCAGTAATTCTTTAATTGCTGAATTTAATTTATTTTTTGGTAAATAGATGTTTTCTAAGTTTTTAGCAAATGGAATTGGCGTCTCTAAACTTCCTACTCTTTTGATAGGAGCATCTAAAAAGTGAAAACAATTTTCATAAATTAAAGCTGAAATATCAGAAGCTATACCTCCAAATAATGTGTCTTCATGTAAAATTAAAACCTTTCCTGTTTTTTTAGATGAGGATATAATAGTATCAAGATCAAGTGGTTGAAGAGTTCTTAAATCAATAATATCTGCAGAATATTCATTTTTTTGAACTTCTTCAATAGCCCAATGAACACCCGCGCCATATGTAACAATTGTAAAATCATTTCCTTGAGTAATAAGAGATGCTTTCCCAAAAGGGAGTGTGTAATAATCTGTTGGAACTTCTTGATATATTGATCTATATAAAGCTTTATGCTCAAAAAATAACACAGGGTTTGAATCTTCTATTGCAGTTGCTAATAATCCTTTAGCATCATAAGGAAATGCAGGATATACAATTTTTAAACCAGGAGTTTTTGTAAACCAAGCTTCATTTGTTTGGCTATGAAAAGGACCGGCACCAACTCCTGCGCCACATGGCATGCGCAATACAATATCAGAATTTTGACCCCATCTATAATGTGATTTTGCCAGCAAATTAATAACTGGATTAAAACCAGATGTAACAAAGTCTGAAAATTGTAATTCTACCACTGATTTAATTCCATTTATTGAAAGACCAAAAGCAGCTTCAATTACGGATGATTCGCAAATAGGTGTATTTCTAACTCTATCTTTGCCAAACTGATCAACAAAGCCTTCTGTAATTTTAAAAACCCCTCCATATTCAGCAATATCCTGCCCCATAATTATTAAATTACTATAACGCTCCATACTTTGCTTTAAACCTTGAGAAATAGCATCAATAAGCCTTATATTTGAAGTGTTAATTGACGGTTTAATTTCATGATACTCAAAATTTTGATAAACATCATTTAATTCATTTTCTACAGAAGATTCAATAACTTCCTCATCAAAGGCTAATTTTAAATTCTTATTAATATCAAATAAAATTTCTTCCTTAAGAGAAACTTCCAGTTCATCATGTAGGATATTATTTTTCTTTAAAAATTGTTGATAATTTTCAATTGGATCGCGCATAGCCCATTGTTCCAATAAATTGGAAGGAACATATTTAGTGCCACTAGCTTCTTCATGCCCCCTCATTCTGAAAGTTTTGAATTCTAATAGAATTGGACGAGGTTTTTTTCGCATACTTTCTGCTATATCTGTAACTTTTGAAAACACTTCCAAAATGTTATTTCCATCAATAATATAACTTTCCATGCCATATCCAATTCCTTTATCAGCAATATTTTCACATTTAAATTGCTCATTTGATGGTGTAGATAAACCATATCCATTATTTTCAATACAGAATAAAACAGGTAAATCCCAAACAGAAGCCACATTTAAAGCTTCATGAAAATCACCTTCGCTTGTGCCTCCTTCACCTGTAAAAACTGCGCAAACTTTATTTCTTTGTTTTAATATATCTGCAAGAGCTATTCCATTTGCAACCCCTAATTGAGGCCCCAAATGTGAAATCATCCCAATTATTTTGTAATCCTGAGTTCCAAAGTGAAATGAGCGGTCTCTTCCTTTTGTAAATCCACTTTTTTTACCTTGCCATTGAGCAAAAAGTCTATTTAATGGTATTTTTCTTTCTGTGAAAACACCTAAATTTCTGTGCATTGGCAAAATGTATTCATCAAAATTTAATGCTTTTGTAATTCCAACAGAAATTGCTTCCTGCCCAATTCCTGAAAACCATTTTGATATTTTCCCTTGTCTAAGGAGAATTAACATTTTTTCTTCAATTAATCTTGGCTTTAGCATAGACTTATATAAGTCAATTAATTGTTCATTAGTGTAGTTTTCTCTTGAGTATACTAATTTTGATAAGGAATCTAGCCGTGTTCTCATTTAAATAAAATTGATTACAAATTTACAATTATACAGTAAAAAAAATACCTTATCATAAAAAATGATAAGGTATTCTAAATTATGTATAAATTTTTTATAATTCTCTAAAAATAGAATGCATTAAACGAGTTTTGTCATTAATGCTTTCTTCAAGTGAAATCATTGTTTCAGTTCTTGAAACTCCATCAATATCATCAATTTCAAAAATAATTTCTTTAGCATGCGTAGTGTCTTTTGCTCTAATTTTACAAAAAACATTAAATTTTCCCGCAGTAATGTATGCTACTGTAATATTAGGAATTTTCTTTAAATCATTTACAACTTGCATTGTTTTAGATGTCTTATCAAGGTAAATACCCACATGAGATATAAATGAATATCCCATTTTTTCGTAATCAAGGGTAAGGGTAGATCCTTTAATGATTCCCTCATCTTCCATTTTTTTTACTCTTACATGAATTGTACCTGCAGATACAACTAAACTTTTTGCGATATCTGTAAAAGGTGTTCTTGCATTTTCAATAAGAATATCTAGAATTTGATGATCAATCTCATCTAACATAAATTTTTTCATATTTTGCTATTTTAAAAATAAAATAATAAGCAAATTTATTAAAAAAAATGGATTAATTCACATAATATTTACGAATTTGATAATTTTAATTCCTTAAAATTTAATTTATCCGCATTTACAACGTTTTCGCAATAATATTTAGACAAGTCTCCGGTATGCTCAATTTGTTCATATTTCTCTAATTCATTGTTTATTACTTTGAATTTAATTTGAATTCCAACATCTACTTTCTTAAATTCATTATTTTCAATAATAGTTAAGTTTTTATAAATTTTATCTAAATATTTTTTGTCATTGTTAGGAATTTTAAAATATGGAGTGTAATTATCAAATGATTTGGATGTTGCTATAAATAAGAGTCCTTGCAGTAAAGCATAAAAATTAAATTTTCTGGTGAATTCTCTATCGTAATCATTTTTAAAATGGCCTGCTTCAATTAAAATTGTATTATACCCTAATTTTTGAAAGTTATCTCCTGTTGCGGTAGGGTAAAACTCATCAGTATACCTTCCTATGTGGTTTGGAATTAAAGTTTGTAATAAATTATTCATTGAAACAATAACACTCATAGTTTGTTTTCTACCTCCAGTTAATGTTCCTTCAATATCTTCAGAAGGAGCTAAAAATGAAATAGTCGCTGGGTTTTTAGTGTTTTCAACATTAAAAATAGATCGCTGATCATGTAAATTAAAGCAAAACTGAGGTGAAAAATCATCTAAATGTAGGCGGAGTAATTTGCTTTCAACTGCTATTTTGTCAACAGCATCTCTATTTAAATCAATATCATTATAATTTTCACGTGTAAACTTAATAGCGCCATCAGGGTTTAACATTACAATAAATTGCATTGTACAATTTGCAAGTATTTCATTTGCTTCTTTTAATAATTTATTTGAAGGGTTTTCAAAAAAGTTAAATAGGTCGAACAAAGCTTTTGTGCCTGTACTTTCATTTCCATGCATTTGAGACCAAGTAAGAATTTTTATTTGACCAGAGCCAATAGAAATTTTATATATAGGAATATTATTTTCAGAGAAACCAATTACTTCCTTTTTGTATTTTGTAGATAATTTTTCTATAAGGGGTAAAATGTCGTCAAACAAAATTCTTCGCCCTTTTAATTGGGTTTCAAAATTAGTTTTATACCAGTTTTCTAATTCTTTTATATCTAATGAATTCATTGTGTAATTTTGTGTTTACAAATGTAATTAATAGAAAGTTTACAAATGTAACTCATATTTTTTATGTTCTTTTTCACAATTGTAATCACACTTTATAGAATATTACACCTGTACCTTCACCTGTAATATTACTCTATAAGTATTATTTATATAAAAATTATAAAACACTATATATTATGTATTTATATATCTTTATATTAAGTGTATATTTAGTATATTTGGTGATGTGTAATTAAATATAGTAAAGTTAATTTGCTTTAATAATCTTATTATGCTACATTTGTAATCAATTAATTATTTACAAATGTAACTTATGGTTAATGTTGAAAAATTTGCTGAACGCTTAAATATTATTATGGATTTTTATGAACTTTCGGCTGCTCTATTTGCTGAAAAAATAGAGGTTCAACGTTCAAGTATATCACATATCCTATCTGGGAGAAATAAGCCGAGTTTAGATTTTGTTTTAAAAATTTTGAAAGAATTTCCTGAAGTTGAATTGTATTGGCTTTTAAATGGCGTTGGAGATTTTCCAAAACAACCCAATGTTGAGTTAAAAAAGAGTGTTGCTTCTACTCTTCTTTCTGATGAAATGTTTGATCAGTCAATTAAAGAACCTAATTTATCTCCTGTATTAAATTTAAAAATTAACAATGAGATTGAAAGAATCGTTATTTTTTTTAAAGATGGATCTTTTAAAAATTACCAAGCTAGTTGATATAAAAAAAGCTTCTGAAGTTATTCTAGAAGCTTTTTTTATGATTTTAGATATTCTTATTCAATTAATTTAGCCATTCCTGTTTTTAACAACAAAATTAATTCGTCTTTATTCTCATTTGAAGATATAAGTTGTTTCTGAACCATTTGGTTTAACATATTAATGGCCATTTTATCAAAATTATATTTTTTATACTGTAACCCTAGCTTAACAAAGCTGTTTGTTACATTTTCTATTGCTTCTTTGTTATCACTTTCAGAAATCCATTTAAAAGCTTCATTGTATAATTGCTGAATTTTTGGATCTTCAGACAAAAACATTCCTTTAAGAATTTGGTTTGCTATAAAAGGAAGGTTTGTTTTGTCTTTTTCATTAATATAAATAGTGGTAATTGCGTCTGCTAAATTTTCTTTTGTGTCTTTATCTAAAAGGTTTATTTTATTAATTGAACTTACTTTGTCTAATTGATATAAAGATGATAATGAGCTCCCTGTAATTGCAAAAGAAACATTGTTAATTCCTCTTTCAAATAGAGGTTTGTATATTGGGTCTACTAATTTTCCTAACACACCAATAGCAGAAGCTTGAACCAATGTGCTTTTATCATTTTGTGCAATATTCTCAATTTTATAAATAGCTTCTTTTTTATTGTATTTTTGAAATAAATCAATATTATCTAAAGCTGTAATTCTTATTTTATAATAAGGATCATTAAAAGCTTCAATAACAGTCTCATAAGCTTCTTTTGATGTTTGTTGGTGTTTAATAATTTCTTCAAGAGCCAATTTTCTATCTACATAATGAGGTGCATTATTAAATTGAAAAATGTAATTTTCAAGTGTTTTTTTATCAAATATTTCAGCTAAAAGCACATGCTTAGCATCAATATTTATCAATTTTGGCAGTTTGGTAAACGGAAAAGTAAATGAGTTTTGATTACTATCAACCCATACGCTATAGTTGTTTTTAAAAGAATCTTCATAAACATCTATTGATAAAGGGAATTTAAACACTTTTCCAGGTTGATTAATATTTACTGTAACTGTTTTGTTTAATGTATTGTAATCGTACGTTACATTTGCTTTGATATGCCCATTGCCGAAATACCACTGATTAAAAAACCAGTTTAAATCTTTGCCGCTGACTTCTTCAAGTGCTAAACGAAAATCATGAGCTTCGGCAGTTCCATATTTATGCTTATTTAAAAACAAATTCATTCCCTGAAAAAAGGCATCGTCACCAATAATATCTCTTAGCATGTGTAAAATAGCATTTCCCTTGTGATAACTAACCGTATCAAACATGTCTTCCTTATCTTCATAAAAAAAGCGAACTAAATCTTTGTCTTCACTTTGGCTTTGCATATATATTTGAATATCATCAAACATGTTAGCATCAGCTTTGTCTTTTCCGTATTTATGAGCGAACCATAAATACACGCTATAAGTAGCAAATGATTCATTTACAGTTAGATTAGACCAGCTCTCTGTGGTTACTAAATCTCCAAACCAATGATGAAATAATTCATGAGCAATTGTTCCTTCCCACTCGTTTTCATCAACTAATTGTCCTTTTTTTTGTTGTGCGGTTTCCCCATGAACAACAGCAGTTGTATTTTCCATTGCTCCACTAACATAATCCCTTACAACTATTTGACTGTATTTATCCCAAGGGTATTGTATTCCTGTTAAATTGGAGAAAAATGTTAACATTTCAGGAGTATTCCCAAAAATATCTTTTGCTACATTTTCATATTCTTTTTCTACGTAATAATCTACTGGGATATTTCCCCATGAATCTTTAACAACGCTGAATTCTCCAGTACCCATAAAAAATAAGTAAGGTGCATGTTTCTGATCCATTTTCCAATAATCTGTTCTTGTTCCATTTGGGTTTGTAGTTTGACTTTTTAAAGTTCCATTTGAAAGAGTCACAAATTTGGCAGGAACTGTCATATAAATTTCTTGAGAACTTTTTTGATTTGGAGAATCAATTGTTGGAAACCAGCAACTACTTGATTCTGTTTCTCCTTGAGTCCAAATTTGAGTTGGTTTCTCAGGGTCTTCACCTTTTGGATCAATAAAATATAACCCTTTAGCGTCTGTAATACTTTTACTTCCTTTTTGAGTTATCTCTTCAGGTTTTGCTATATATTTTACATACACTTCATACTGTTCATTTTTTTTGAAGTTTTTGCCTAATTCAATTGTTAATTCATTATCTGAATAGTTAAATAATGCTTTTATGTTATTCACTTTAACTTCTTTTATTTCAAATGATTTAGCATCTAATGTGAGTTTATTTGAGGAGTAAAAATGAGGCGTTAATGTAATCCAAGCTTCACCATTCATTTGGCTTTTTTCAAAATTAAAATCTACTTTTAATTTTGTGTGTATTAAATTATGAACTTTTTCTCGTTCAGCTTGGTATATTTTATTTTGAGCAGCTAAATGTGTTGTTGTTAGAAATATTAGTACTATAAAAAAATTCTTCATGTGTTGTATTTTAAAAGTTCAAAAATACCATATTAAATAATTTATGTAGTTAATAGTTCGTTAAAAAGAGAAGTTATTACCTTTCTTTGTTTGTTGATATTTTTTCTATCCATAAGTTACTAACTAGTATTTTGAAGCTTTAAAATTAACACTTTATTAATTGTATTATTTGTTACAAATAAACCTCTATTTTAAGATAATTTTAAATAAAGGGAGTAAATATTAAATTATTTTTATACATTGTCATTACTAACTATTAATTCAAACTAATTATGAATCTCAAAAAAAGAATTATTTTAGTAATTGTAACTTTGTTTACAATTACTATTTATGCGCAGTCTTATCAAGTTACTGGAAAAGTAACAGATGCTGACAACCAGCCACTTCCCGGTGTTTCTATTACTATTGAAGGAACATCAAGAGGAACATCAACCGATTTTAATGGTACTTACACTATTATGGTACAAAGTAGTGAAAACCTAATTTTTTCATATGTTGGCTACAATGAAAAAAAATTACAAATGGACGGTACAAAAACATTTAATGTTGTATTGTCTGCAGGAGTAGAATTAAAAGAAATTTTGGTTGTTGGTTCAAGAAACCCAAACAGAACTGCTGTTGATACTGCTGTACCTGTTGATATTATTGACGTAACTGAATTAGTTACAGCTGGCCCACAAGTAAATTTAAACCAAATTTTAAATTATGTGGCTCCATCATTCACATCTAATACTCAAACTATTTCAGATGGTACTGACCATATTGACCCTGCCTCTTTAAGAGGTTTAGGCCCTGATCAGGTATTGGTTTTAATAAATGGAAAAAGAAGACACAATTCATCATTAGTAAATGTAAATGGTACTTTTGGACGCGGAAGTGTTGGAACAGATTTAAATGCAATACCTGCTGCATCAATTGAAAGAATTGAAGTTTTAAGAGATGGTGCTGCTGCTCAATATGGTTCTGATGCAATTGCAGGTGTAATTAATATTGTTTTAAAAAGAAGCACAAATACCTTAAATTTAAG
>Ga0102815_10000555_pt1 | contig 24866 bp, 28 predicted proteins | sample ColrivemetaGS759_FD_79113 | JGI IMG/M metagenome (GOLD analysis project Ga0102815, IMG submission 79113) | Estuarine microbial communities from the Columbia River estuary - Ebb tide ETM metaG S.759 | ecosystem: Environmental > Aquatic > Marine > Intertidal zone > Estuary | place: USA: Columbia... | reverse complement strand
TGGGTGAATTACGCATTGCCGGTAACAATTTCAATGATGCAATGGACTACTTCGCTACTAAAATCCTGCTGCCGGTGGGCGGCCTGTTAATCGCCATATTCGCTGGCTGGGTGGTCACCAAGCAAGCCAGTCAGGATGAGTTAACCACCCTCAATGTAGCCGGCTATGAGATCTGGCATTTCCTGATCCGTTTTGTGGTGCCGCCGGCCCTGTTGGTGATTTTCGTGATGGGAATTACCGGCTGATTAACAGGCTAAAGTACAGGCGAAAACATCCTGGCGATAGCCATCGCCAGTGGAAACCAGGCGGGTTTATTATCGATCTCCTCCAGGCTCACCTGTCGCGAGCGCCGTAAGTCTTCCTGCAACATGGTGTCCACCTGGGAGGCAAACGCGGGGTCGTGCACCAGCAGGGTAATCTCGAAGTTCAACCGGAAAGAGCGGTTGTCGAAATTCGCAGTGCCGATGCCGGCGATATTGTCATCCATCAGCAGTACTTTCTGGTGCATAAAACCGCCCTGGTAACGGTAGACCTTGACCCCGGTCGGCAGTAGTTCCCGGGTATAGGCCCAGTTGGCCATGGCAACCATCGGGCCGTCGGGCTCGTCGGGAATAAGCACGCGCACATCCACGCCGCGCAGGGCCGCCAGTTGCAGTGCGGAGATAATACCGTGGTCGGGCACGAAGTAGGGGCTGGCGATCCAGATGCGCTGGTTGGCGCCCACGATAGCCTGGTGATACATCAGGCCTGCTTCCTCGTATTCGCTGGCGGGGTCGGAGGGGAATACCAGCACGGTGCTGTCACCTTTGCGACTACTGCTGAACTCGTCTATATCCATCCGTGAGCGGGTAGCCCAGCGCCAGTCGGTGGCAAAGGCGAGCACCGCGCCCAGTACCGCCGGGCCCTCGACCCGGGTGTGGGTGTCGCGCCAGTGGCCAATGCGCGTGTTCAGGCCCAGGTATTCATTGCCCACGTTGTGACCGCCGATCCATGCGTACTTGCCGTCTACCACCACGTTCTTGCGATGATTGCGGAAGTTGAGCTGGAAGCGATTGCGACGACCCTGGGTAGTATTGAAAGGAGCGACCTTTACGCCGGTCATCTGCAGCTGGCGGTACAGCCGGGTGGAGGGGAACTTGCGGCTGCCGATCTCGTCATACAGCACGAACACTTTTACCCCGGCCTTGGCTTTGTCGGCCATCACCCGCCCCAGGCGCCTGCCCAGCTCGTCATCACGGATAATGTAGAACTGGAACAGGATATATTTCTCTGCAGCCACCAGCCCCGCCAGGATACTGTCGAAGGTCTGCTGGCCGTTGATAAGCAATTCCACCCGGTTGCCGGTAGTGGCCGGCATTCGCGCCAGGTTGAACAGGCTGGTGTACATGGGGGTGTCTTTTGAGACCGGGACGATGTGTTCTTCAATCATCCCGGTGGTGTTGCGGATCATGCGCAGTGATTCGGCCTCTATCTCGTCGCGTTGTTCCAGGTAGCCATCGAATTTATTGCGCCCAAACACCAGGTAAAGCGGCACGCTGACATAGGGAAACGTGAGGAGGGAAATTGCCCAGGCGATCGCGCCCTGTGAGGTGCGTGCCTTGAGGATCGCTTCCAGCGCCGACGCGATAGCCAGTACATAGAACAACACCAGCACGATGGCGATAATGTTGGTTAGCAGCGAGGTATCCATAGCCTTGCAGTCTATCAGGCTGTGTGGGTGGGCAACACCAGTACCAGTGTCCCCTGTGCTCCGCAGAACTGGCTCAGGTTTGCATATCCTGAGTCATCACGATTACCTGCGAGAGCGCGGGTTTGCGCTGGGCGATTGCCGCCAGTTCGCCGGCCAACTGGCTATCGATTTCTGGTGGACAGTCCAGTGCTCGCAATTCAACGCGCAGTAACCATTCGTCTGGGTAGGCGGCAAGACCGGTCAGAATTGAAGTTAATTCCGGGGATCCGCTGTCGCCGCTATCGCGTGCGAGCAGGTCTATGCGTTCGTACAGGGCCATCAGTTGCGCATCCTGTTCAACGTGTCGGGTGCTGGTGGTGGGGACTGATTTATATAATTGGAACTTCTCGCGATCAGCGGTACCGCCGTATACCGATACTATGCGGGCGCCCACGGCCATGTCGTAAGTGCCCCAGGCGGGATCAAACAGCACGCGCCCGTGGAGATCAGTGACTGTGCAGTCTTCAAAACTCAGGATGAGGTTGCGATGCTCCTGGCGGAATACGTCCTGTAGCCTGCCTTTTACAGTGATCCCTGACAGGAACTCCAGGCTGACTGCTTTACCGATAACGATATTATGCGCTTTGAGCTCATCGACAGAGTATTCAGACAGGCAGAGGCTGAAGTCCTTGAGTTTACCTACCGGGGAGCCAAATCCCTCAGCGTGATAGCGGGTACCATGGCCGTAGATTTCGCTGTCCTTGAAGGCCAGCTGTGTGGGTCCGCTGGTGCGCAGGTAGGTGACATTGCCCACGGCGTCGCGCAGTACCTCGGTCATCACGCCGCTGACTTGCATGCCGGAGTCGTACTGGGCGGTGCAGATACTGCCCGCATCGATAGCGATCTGCATCGAACCTGCACCGCCACGCTTGAAGCACATGGAGGCGGCAAACTCTTCCAGCACCTGACTCAGGTGACGACAACTTTTGGTGACGAACAGCTGTGGCTGCTGGGTGGTAATGTCATAAGGGTAGTTAACGGCCTCCACGGTCAATGGCAGTTTTTCGACCTGGCTGTCGTCCAGGCAATGCAGGCTTTCCCCCAGCGATGACAGCAGGCCGGCACCGAATATCTTGTAGTCCCCCGGGTCGCCAACAAGCCCGTACTCTACAGTCCACCAGTGCAGTCTGGTCAGCAGGCTGGCCTCGGACAGCTGGGTATTGGCTGTACTGACCTGGTGGAGTTCCTGTTCAGCCAGCTCGATGTCCGCTGCCGGCGTGTCCGGGCATTCCTTGAGAATCGACAGTTTGCGGATGGCCTCGTACACCGCCAGGTCCTGGGCGGTGGAGATCGCCTTCATGCCCACCTCGCCAAAGCGTTGCAGGAATTCGGCGTAATCCACATCGACAATAAAAGGCGCGTGACCGGCAGATTCATGGACGATATCCGGCGCAGGGGTATAGAAAATATGGTCCACGCTGCGCATATCCAGGGCAATCACCAGGATTTTCATCGCCTGGAATTCCATGAATATCGCCGGTGGGATGAACCCGTCTACCACCACCGCCCGCCACCCCAGCCTGGCCAGGCAGCGATTCATTTCGTCAATTGAAGGAATGTGGTCCAGGGCGATTCCCGTTCGCTGCAGCCCCTCGAGATACACCGGGTGCGCATGCTCACTCAGCAGGGCGGTGAGGTGTTTCAGCATGAACCGCCACACCGCGTGGTCGCGTGGCGTGTAGTGAGAGTAGTCCTGCTGCTTCACAAAGGGTTGCAGGTGGGCTGGCAGGCTGGCGATGATCTCCTGCTGGTTCATGTTGAGCTCCTTTGTGCTAATACATCCAGCTGCGATTCGAGCTTGTCCAGCAGCAAAAACAGGTTTTCTCGCTGGGCTTTGTCCAGCGGTTGCAACAGTTCCTGCTCCCAGGCCAGTGCCTGCGGTGCTATCTCCCCGAACAGGGTCGTGCCCTGGGCTGTCAGGCTGATATTCGCGGCTCGGCTGTCGTGCTCGCAGGTCTGGCGCGAGAGTAGTCCCCGCGCCTGCAGAGACGCCACCGCGCGGGATACCCTCACCTTGTCCATGTGGGTTTGCTGGCTGATCTGCCTGGCTTGCAGTTGTCCATATTCGGCCAGCGTGGCCAGGATGCGCCACTCCGAGATACTGATGCCAAAGCGATCCACGTAGATCCGTGACAGTGAGGTGCTGATACGCTCCCCCAGGTTATTGCATCGGTAGGGCAGGAACTGGCGAAGACTGAGGCTTGGTTTCATGGAAACTCCGCTAATGGGCAGCGCTGGTAGTATAGCCCCGCTGTCGATATAGTTCCAAATGAAACTTGTTGGCTTGCACCTGTTTTGCTGATGGGATAAGTTCCAGCGCAGGTATGAGCCGGGCATGGCGACTACGTCGGGTCCGAATAAACACAGGAGCAGCAGCGTGCGACTATATTCCTATTACCGTTCTTCGGCGGCTTATCGGGTACGTATCGGGCTGGCACTGAAAGGACTCGATTATGATTATGTGGCGGTAAACCTGCTCAAGGCCCAGCAAAAGTCCAGTGACTACATGGCGGCCAACCCCCAGGGTCTGGTGCCCGCATTGGAAACTGATGACGGTGCGTTGATTGCCCAGTCGCTGGCGATTCTCGAATGGTTGGAAGAAACCGCCCCGGGTGCTGCGCTGCTTCCATCGGATCCATTACAACGGGCCCTGGTGCGCAGCACCGTCAATTCCATCACCTGTGATATACACCCACTCAATAACCTCTCTGTTACCAATTACCTGCAGAACCCACTGGGTGTGACGCCGGAGCAGGTGCAGCAATGGTATGCCCAGTGGATTTACCGGGGATATGACGCAATTGAAAAAACCCTGCAACGCTATGCGGGTAGCTGCTGTTTCGGCGATCAACCCACCCTGGCTGATGTTTGCCTTATCCCCCAGACCTATAACGCTGTGCGCTTTAAGGTCGACCTCGATGCTTACCCGAACATTTGCCGGGTGTGGGAATACTGCAACCGCCTGCCGGCGTTTATCGCCGCTCACCCGGACCAGCAGCCGGATGCGCCGCCACCTGGCTGAGGCTGGCCCGTCGACTGGGAGAAAGCCGTGGATATTCCACTTCCTGGGGTTTATTCTCCTGCCTCACAGTCATTTTTCTGCCGTCCGCTTCGCCCATGGGTGAAGTGTCCGGCAACATTTGCTTACAAAGCATTTTTATAAGAGGTACCTGCATGTTGAAATTTGCCTGGCTATTGATCGCTGCGATAACCCTTTACGGCGGCCCGGTCGCTGCCGATGCTGATGCCGGTCCCGATGCCGGTGCCGGTGCCAAGCATAAAGTGAGATTGATGGCTAACACCTCGCCACCTTATGCAGACAAGAAATTAGCGGGTGAGGGGCTGGCCCTGGAGTTGGTGCGGCATATTTTTGCGCGGACCGACTATGTGCCGGAAATTACTATTGAAAACTGGTCTCGCGCCGTGGAAGGTGCGCGTCTGGGCGTCTACGATGGGCTCGCGGCAGCCTGGTATTCGGAAGCGCGTAACCAGGATCTGGAATTCAGCGAACCCTATCTTAATAGCAGGCTCATTATTCTCAAGCTGCGCAGCAGCCCCGGTAACTACCGTAGTTTGCAGGATCTGTCCGGCGCTCGACTGGGCGTCAGGGCCGACTATGCCTACGGTGTGGATTTTACTGCGATTCCCAATCTCACCCTCGTTGAGGAGAATCACCTGATCCAGCTGTTGCTGAAGCTGCAGGACGGTTCAGTCGATTTCGTGATTGGTGACCGGCGCACGATCATCATGGAGTTGAACGCGTATATGAAGGATAACCTCAACCAGTTTACGGTGCTGGATATTCCACTGCCGGACGTGCAGCGCCATGTCGCGGCCAGCCGTGATCTGGCTGGTCACGAGGCGCTGATTGAGGCATTTAACCGCGCCCTGGCAGAGACCCTCAAGGACGGATCCCTGCAGGCAATCATCAGCAAGTGGGATGGCAGTCTGGGAGACTTCAGCCAATAAATTGACAGCACAGCGGGTGAGCCGCCCCGCTCAGCGGCGTTTTTTCCCGACTACCTGGTTTGCCAGCGCCATGCCCACCAGCATGGCCACCAGGAACATGGCGGTCTTACTGTCCTGATAGACCAGCGCTGACAGCGCCGGTCCCGGGCAGTAGCCGTAAACCCCCCAGCCAATACCGAAAATCGCTGCGCCACTCAGCAGTCGCCCATCCAGTACGGAACTGGCAGGCAGTGAGAAACTGGCTGAGAGCAGCGGCTTCTTCATTTTTAATACAAACCGGAATGCGACCAGGGTGACGCACACCGCGCCGCCCATTACGAAGGCCAGGTCCGGAATCCAGTTACCGGTGACATCGAGAAACCCCAACACCTTGGCGGTATCGGTCATGCCGGATACGGCCAGGCCCACTCCGAATACCAGGCCGCAAAGCAAACCTACCAAAGCGCGCATTTACAGGCCCCCCAGCAGGTGGCGAATCACATAAACCGTGGCGATGCCGGTAATCATAAAGGTGATGGTGGCCACCAGCGAGCGCATTGACAGTCTGCCAATGCCGCACACCCCATGGCCACTGGTGCAGCCATTACCCAGTTTGACCCCAAAGCCCACCAGTAAACCGCCGGCAACTGCCTGCCACCAGGGCAGGGCGCTGGCAGGTGGATAGGGCACTGCGGCCAGCAGGTGATACAGCAGCGGTCCCAACACCAGCCCGACAATGAATAACCAGCGCCAGGCATTGTCCGGCTGCGCAGAAATCGCGCCCCAGACAATGCCAGCAATACCTGCAATGCGCCCCAGTAAGAGTAATAAAGCCACTGACGCGGCGCCGATCAGCAGCCCGCCAATCAGGGGTGTAGTGTATTCAAACGTCATATTGGTTACCTCCGGGACGGAATTATAACCCGCCGGCGCTGTGTGGCGATATTCCCGAAGCCAGATGCCGCCTGCAGCCGCCGTCAGGGCTGCTATTCAGGACAGTAGCCCCTTGCCCGGCACGAAGTTGGCCTCCAGCCGGATACCATCGGGGTCTTCAAACAGGATGGAGTAATAGCCGGGTGCCCAGCCGTCCTCCTGAGGGGGATGCACTATGTGTGCGCCAATCCCGACCAGGAACCGGTGCAACTCATCTACATCTTCGCGCTGCCGCAGGCGAAAGCACAGGTGGTGAAGTCCGGCGCGGCCCTGGTCGAAGCGATTCCCGGACCCCTGGGGGTCGCCGGCGCGAACCCCCAGGGCAGTGCGGCCGCCGACACAGTAGTAGGTGTCATTGGTATCGAGGACGGCGGTCAGGCCCAGGAAAGGCAGCAGTTGGCCGTAAAAAGCCCGAGAGACGCCGAAGTCGCCGGCAGTGAGCATGGTATGGGCGATCCCGTTGATTTCCATAGTGGTCTCCTTCGCTGTTGAAAGCTTATTTCATGCTTTCGGGTCCCCAGTAGGCACGCATACTGTTGATTTTTCCAGCATCGTTGAATTCGAACACATCGATGATTTCTATGGTCATACCTGGCATGACCACCTGGAACGGGAACGCCACGGCGTTGCCGGCGCAGCGCGGGGTGCCGGTTAACTCCAGCTTCGCACCGGAGGCCAGTGCGCCTTCGTAAAAAGCACAGACTGCTTCAATACCCTCGTGAAGCGGGGTACCCACCGGGTCTTCCACGATTGCATCTGCTGCGTAAATTTCCCTGATAATGCCCATGTCGCTTTTTTCGAAGGCTTCCACATACTGGTGAACCACCTTGATCTTGGCGCTGGCTTCCATTTTGTACTCCTGTTAAGTGGTGTGTTTTGGCCTGTCAGTAGCCGCAAAGGGTGGCGTAACGGTCCTTGTGGAATCCGGTATCCCCAAACAGCTGCATCTGCACCCGCGCACGCTTGAGGAAAAAGCCGATCTCGAGTTCGTCGGTAACGCCGATACCGCCGTGCATCTGTACGGCCTCATTGGTGACTATTTTTACCAGCTCGTTGAGTCTGGCCTTGGCCAGACTCGCCAGCAGCGGCAGTTGTTCCGGGGTTTCATCTACACAGGACAGGGCCTGGAGAATGACTGATCGGCACAACTCCAGCTCTGCCTGCAGCTGGGCCGACCGGTGCTGCAGGGCCTGGAAGCTGCCGATAAAAACCCCGAACTGCTTGCGTTCCTTGAGATAGGCGATGGTGCGCTCAAAGGCTTCCAGGGCGAGGCCCATCATTTCCGCCGCCAGCGCCACCCGGCCGCGATCCAGTACCGGTTCGAGCACATGCCAGCCCTGGTCTATTTCACCGAGTACACAATCGGCGTTGACCCGCACCTGTTCAAACTGGATGTTCGCGGCATTGCGGCTGTCGGCCATCAAGGTCCGTTGACAGCTCAGCCCTTGCGCATCGCGCGCTACCAACAGCAGGGTCAGGCCCTGCGGGTCAGCCGATTCTCCGCTGCTGCGGGCAACCACTATCAGCTGGTCTGCGCTGTGACCGTCCGCCACAAACACCTTGTGGCCATCAATAATAAAATCGTCACCCTCGCGGCGCGCGCGGGTCGAAATGGTGTGGGGCCGGTGGTGGTGGGATTCTTCCAGCGCCAGGGCCAGGCTGAGCTTGCCGGTGGCGAGGGACGGCAGCAGCGCCTGTTTCTGCTCACTGTTGCCTCCCAGCAGGATGGCAGAAGCGCCCACCGCAGCAGTGGCCAGCAATGGCGAGGCCGCCAGCGTGCGGCCGCATTCTTCGAGGATGACACCGAGCCCGGTAAAGCCAAAGTCCAGACCGCCATACTCTTCGGGCAGAATAATACTGGCCCAACCCAGCTCGGTCATCTGCTGCCACAAACCGGGGTCGTAACCGAGCGGGTCGCGGTCATCGCGCAGTTTGCGCAGGGCACTTACCGGTGCCTGCTTACTGAGAAACTCCCTGGCGGTATCGCGCAGCAGCCGCTGCTCTTCATTCAAAACCAAAGCCATGTGTGGATTATCCCTTGGACTGCGGCAGTTCTAGCACGCTTTTCGCGATGACATTGAGCTGGACCTCTGAACTGCCGCCGGCGATGGTCATGGCCTTGGACATGGCCCACAGCCGCAGAGTATCAATTTCCTGAGCGCTAAAGCCCTCGCCTTCCCAGCCCAGCCCGCGGCTGCCCATGATGGCCAGTAGTAATTCGCTGCGGGTCTTCTCCGCCTCGGTGCCCACGAGTTTCATTACCAGCGGTGCTGCACTGCGCAGCTTATGGGTTTTTTCCTCGAAGCAACGAAAGTGGGTAAGGCCGATCGCGTGCATGGTCATATCGTAATCCACCAGATCGCTGCGAATCCGGGCATCGGCGATCTTGCCCTGCTCAAATTCCAGGTATTGTCTCGCCGCGGCGTTGGGGGCAACCACCTGCCGGGGCGAATCGCTACCCATCTCCGCCATCAGCTTGCGCTCGTGAACCAGCAGGGCTTTGGCCACTGACCAGCCCTTGTTCAGTTCGCCGACCAGATTATCTTTCGGGACTTTCACATTATCAAAAAATGTCTGGCAGAATTCCGACTCGCCGCTGATTAACGCGATGGGGGTCGTGCTTACCCCGGGGTCGTCCATGTCGATCAGCAGGAAGCTGATCCCCTCCTGCTGCTTGGCCAGTGGATCGGTGCGAACCAGGCAGAATATCCAGTCGCAGCGATCGGCTGCCGTCGTCCATATTTTACTGCCATTAACCAGGAAATGATCGCCCATGTCCTCGGCCTTGCACTGCAGGCTGGCCAGGTCGGATCCGGCCCCCGGTTCGGAGTAGCCCTGGGCCCAGCGGCTTGCTCCATTGATGATAGCGGGCAGGTGTTGTTGTTTCTGTGCCTCATTGCCGTACTCCAGCAGTGCGGGCCCCAGCATCCAGATACCGATCCCGTATAAGGGCGTGCGCGCCTTGATACGTTTCATTTCCTGTTTGATAACCCTGGCCTGCTCATCACTAAGACCGCCGCCGCCATACTCAGTGGGCCACTCGGGGACGATCCAGCCCTGCTCGCGCATCCGCTCGAACCAGAGCCTGGCATCTGCGCTGGGAAAGGTACTGCGCCGTCCACCCCAATACTGGTCTTGCGGGGTTATGGGTTGACGTTGGGACTGTGGGCAGTTGGCTTCCAGCCACTGCCGCACCTGTTGGCGAAATGAGTCCAGATCCTGCAATGTCTGCTCCTGGTGATTGGCGTGGGCGACAGATCCTGATTGTCGGCTTGCGAGACGGCCGCGAGTAATAACAGCGTTACTCGGTCCGTAATATTAAGGCTGTAGCCCAACCTTATAAAGGACGTACAGCGTAGCGCCTGTCCCTGACAAGGCAATGGCTTAATAAGTCAGTCCGGTTGACATAAATGTTCGCGTTCCCATTCGCTGCCGGTCGGTATATCGACAGATACCGGCTCAGTTGACCGGCATCCGCGTCGCGGGCATGCTGGTCGCCCCGTAAGTGGAGACTGCAATAATGACAAGGTTCACGGACAAGGTGGTACTGGTTACCGGCGCCGGTAGCGGCATAGGGCAAGCCAGCGCGATCAGGATAGCCGCAGAAGGCGGCTCGGTGTTTTGTGTGGATGTTAACGCCGGGGCCATTGAAACCACCCTCGCCAGTATCCGCGAGGCTGGCGGTGAGGCCACCGGCCGCCAGTGTGATATCGGTGACGAGGTCGCGGTGCGCGCTTGCGTGGCCGCCTGTATTGAGCGTTATGGAAGTCTTTATGCACTGGTGAATATGGCGGGTATTCTGCGCTTCGATGACACCGAGCAGTTGCAGCTTGCCGATTGGCAGAAGGTACTCGATATCAACCTCACCGGCACCATGTTGCTATGCCGGGAAGTGTTGCCCCACCTGGTACACACCAGGGGCAGCATCGTCAATGCGGCCTCCACCGCAGCACTGGCCGGTTTGCCCTGTGGTGTAGCTTATTCAGCAAGCAAGGGCGGGGTGCTCGCGATGACCCGCAGCATTGCCATTGAGTATGCCAAGCGCGGGGTGCGGGCCAATTGCGTCTGCCCCGGGGAAGTCAAAACCGGTATGACAGCGAGCGTTGATTTCCCTCAGACCATGGATTTTGAGCTCATCTCGAGGATATCGGCGCCGACCGGCGGGAAGGGCCCGGAAACTGTGGCCGCCGTCATTGCCATGCTGGCCTGTGAAGATGGCACCCATATCACCGGCGAGGATATCCGTGTGGACGGCGGCACTTTGTCCTGAGCACTAGCGTCACTGAGACTCAATCACGTCCACCTGGAATGTCCGGGTTTCATTGCCGCGCCGGGCGGTGATACTTACCTTGTCTCCCGGCGTGTATTGCTCCAGGGCATCGTAGTAATCACTGTGATTTCGCACCGTGGTATCCCCCACGGCGGTGATGATGTCACCCAACACGACCTCACCGCGGGCCCCGCGATAGGCGCCGGTGATTCCAGCCCGCGCGGCGGGTAAGCCCGGGTAGACCTGCACTACCGGGACGCCCTCTATCCGGTAGCGATGCACCCATTGGTCGCTGGCCAGTTCCACGCCGATCATCGGGCGCAGTACCCGCCCGTAGCTGATCAACTGCGGGACGACTTCCTTGACGGTATTCACCGGTATCGCAAAGCCAATACCGGCGCTGGCGCCGCTGGGGCTGTAGATGGCGGTATTTACGCCAATCAACTGCCCCAGCGAATTGAGCAGCGGGCCCCCGGAGTTGCCGGGGTTGATAGCCGCATCGGTCTGGATGACACCGCGTATCCGGCGTTTGTCGGGCGCCTCAATCTCCCTTCCCAAAGCGCTGACTATGCCAGTGGTCAGGGACGTATCAAGGCCAAATGGATTGCCGATGGCCAGTACCTTGCGGCCCACTGTCAGTTCGGAAGAGTCTCCCAATGGCAGGGTGAACAATTGCTCGGGCGGGTCCTTGATGCGCAAGACAGCCAGGTCTTTTTCCGGTGCCAGCCCGATGACCTGGGCTTCATGCTCACTGCGATCGTGCAGGGTGACCGTCACTTTATGAGCGCCGGCAATCACATGGAAGTTGGTAACAATCAGGCCGCTTTTGTCCCACACAAACCCGGTGCCGGCTCCCTGAGGAATTTCCTGGATATTCAGGGTGAAAAAACTACGGCGCAGGGCGGTGTTGGTTACGAACACGACGGCAGGACTGGCCTTGCTGAATATCTCCGTGCTGTTGGCCTCGTCGTCGGTGGCGAAACTGAGGTAATCAGTTTCTTGTGCGCGGGACATGGATGCCGGCACCGTGCAAGCCAGCGTGAACAGCATCGCCAGCAGTGGTTTGCCAGCCAGGGCCTTGGTAAGGGGCAGCAGCGAGCGGGGCATAGCGTAAAGCTTCCTTAGGGTTGGATTTGTTGCTGAAAGGCGCGAATCCGTTTGGCGTTGGCGCCCAGGTCACTGACACCCACTCGCGACACCGAGCGCAAATCGATCAGTGTGCCGTCGGCATTGGTGCGCAGGCGAATGACAATATCATCCTTGAATCCCATGATGGCGGTGGTCTCCACCGCCTCGATCACCCCGGCATTGCGGTCCTGGTGGTAAATATCCCAGTTCATGGCAGTGGCGACAGCAATGGCGCGATCAAAGGCCGTATCGATATCCATATCGGTGAGGGTGGACTGCACATCCGGGTAGCCCTCGCGCTGCTTGGCTATGGTGTCCGGATTGATATCGAGGCCATTGCTATGCTCGCCGCGCTGCTGTGGTGCAATCGTGAATATCGGGGGATCCTGCAGGTCGGTAGTGATATCGTGAATGGGCGGAATGTCTCCTCGTCCTCCCAGCAGGACCAGCAGCAGCGCCGTACCGGGCAGGGTGAACAGGGCTCTGGTGGCAATGGTCTTACGCCAGGGTGCAAAACGCGGTAACAACATGGCCAGTATGGCCAGCGACAACAGCAATGCAGCGCCCAGGCAACTGAGGGCGTATAGCATCAGTCCCTGCTGCCAGGCGCCTGAGCGCACCATCATTACCGATACCGGCAGAGTCAACAGTAGGGTAATAGCGATATAACCCAGCCAATTAACCGCGGTGGGTGTGGGTGTGTTTGCCTGGTTCATAGCTTACTCCCTGGTTGCGTGGCTCATCCTGACCCCATAGTGGTTCATGGCAGCACGTTGTGGCTGTCTAGAATACTACCCGCGCGGCTGGCTTGCGAGTGCCGGGCTGGTTCAAGTGGGTAGTCCTGCGCTTGCTTTACACCCCGGGCAATTGAGCTTGGGGCCGCCATTTGCTTAACTTCCGCTTCGTATTCAGGCGGGCCCGCCCATCGGCAGCCCGCACTATCAAAAAAACAGGTAAAGGGGTAATTATGGGCAGGGTAGCAGGCAAGGTGGCAATCGTTACCGGCGGTGCCAGCGGGATGGGCAAGGCGGACGCAAAATTGCTGGCCGCCGAGGGCGCCAGGGTAGTAGTGGCTGACCTCAACGAGGTGGATGGTCGCGCCGTGGCCCAGGATATCGGGGCTGACGCCATCTTCATGCGCCTGGATGTCACCGACGAGGACAACTGGAAGAGTGTGGTGGCGGCCACCCTCGAACAGTTTGGGCAGCTGGATATCCTGGTCAACAACGCCGGTATGATTGCCCTGGGAAACATCGTGGACACTGAACTAGCCATGTGGCGCAAGATCAACGCGGTTAACAGCGAGGGCGTGTTCCTGGGTTGTAAGCATGCGATCCCCGCGATGGCGGCTTCCGGTGGCGGCTCGATCATTAACATGTCTTCGGTAGCGGCCATCCACGGCCAGTCTTTCGTGGCGGCCTATACCGCCAGTAAAGGGGCGGTACGCTCCCTGACCAAGAGTATCGCGATGTTTTGTAAAGAGCAGAATAACGGCATTCGCTGTAATTCAATCCACCCGGATGGGGTGAAAACACCGATGGTGGTGAAGGTGGCGATGGGCAAGGATACTGCCACCCAGGAAGACCTCGATGAAATCGGCAAGTTTCCCAATATGTGTGATCCGGAGGAGATTGCCTTCCTGGTACTGTACCTGGCATCGGATGAATCGCGTTTCGTCAATGGCTCGGAAATGCTGATCGACAATGCATCCACCATCACACCACCGATGGGCGTCTGAGCGAGCGCCTTACACACCCGCACCAATAGGAACCAGGCAATGGAAAAATTGATCTATCCGCTGTGGCGTCCCGAGGCACAGGGTGCAGATACGTTTCGCGATGACCTGCTGGCTATGGGCAGCACCGCGTTGGCTGACGCCAGGCTCCGCGGCCTGCGTATTGCGGTAGCTGACGGTGGGGTGGCCGCTGCTGCTCACCGGCGCATGGCTACCACCGGCTTCCCCACACAGGGGCTGCCCGATGCAATGCTGTCGGCCTGGGTGGATAGCGCCGGGGACAGGCAGGTCCTGGAGGCGGCGCTGGCACCGGTGGTGCGGCAATATTGCTGCTACCTGGTCACGGAAGCCGAGCCGCTGGTCAACCGGGCGCATCCGCCGGCAGCGGGTGGGCGGGTACCGGGTATGTGCCAGGTGGTGTTTCTGCAGCGCCCAGGCCGGCTTGGTGAGCAGGAGTGGCTGGCGATCTGGAAAGACTCGCACACGAGCATCGCAATCGACACCCAGAGTACCTTTGCCTATCGACAGAATGTGATTGAACGGGCATTGAGTGAGGATGCCCCGGCCCTGGATGCGATGATCGAGGAGAGCTTTCCCGCTGCGGCGATGAGCTCGGATCACGCCTTCTACGGAGTGCCTGACGGCGATGACGCCGCGCTGCAGGCAAATTTGGAAGCCATGTTGGGCAGTTGTGCCCGGTTTATTGACTTCGACAGGATCGAGGTCATTCCCATGAGCGAGTATGTGCTCAAGCCACTGTTTGCAGCGCCCTGATACGATCTTCCAGCGGCGGGTGGGAGCGAAACAGGCCCGAAAACCCCTGCTTGAGCTGCTCGCTGATACCGAATGCGGTCAATTCCCCGGGCAGGTCCTGGGGTAATCCCTGTTCCTGCCGCAGGCGCTGCAGGGCGGCGATCATGTGGGCATTGGTGGTCAGGCGGCCACCGGCGGCATCCGCGCGGTATTCCCGCCAGCGGGAAAACCAGAACACGATCATACTGGCCAGAAAACCCAAAACCAGTTCCGCCACGATGGTGACGACATAGTAGCCGATGCCGTAGCCGCGCTCGGTCTTGAATACCACCCGGTCTATGGTGTGGCCGATGATCCGGGCCAGGAACATCACAAAGGTGTTCACCACGCCCTGGATGAGGGTGAGGGTGATCATATCGCCATTGGCGACATGGCCGATCTCGTGGGCCATGACCGCGCGCGCCTCTTCCGGGCGGAAGCGCTGCAGCAAACCGGCGCTGACCGCCACCAGGGCCGAATTGCGGTTCCAGCCGGTGGCGAAGGCGTTGGCTGCCTCTGAGGGGAAGATACCCACCTCGGGCATGCCGATACCCGCCTCGGCGGCCAGTTCCTGGACCGTTTCCAGCAGCCACTGCTCCTGGCTGTTGCGGGGCTGCACAATAATCTGCACGCCGGCGCTGCGTTTGGCCATCCACTTGGACAGGAACAGGGAGATCAACGAACCGCCGAAACCGAACACTGCGCACATGACCAGCAGCGCACCAAGATTGAGGTCGACGCCATTGGCGGCAAGGATGCCCTGCAGTCCGAGCAGGTTGAAAACAATGCTGACCAACACCAGCACCGCAATATTGGTGCCCAGGAACAAGAGGATTCTCATGGCTTTTCAGTTTTTCCTTCGTATTTGTTAGTTGCTACCAGATTCAGGCCTTCGACAACGATTCCTCGTCAGTGGTTCCCGACGCTTCAGCGATGCTGTCCTCATCGGCCTCCGCTTCTGTCTCTGGCAACAGCAGCGGTATCTGGCTGGGTTCGATGATGGGCTCGCCGCGCTCGCTCAGTTCAGCGGCAAGCACGTCACCGCGCAGCTCGAAATCCTTGGAGTTTAGCTCAACCAGGGTGTTGACGGCTTCATCCCGGTGTTTGCCGCGCATGACAGTGCGAGGGTCTGAGCCATCTACCCAGGCCTTCTTCTTGCCCCAGTAGTGTCCCAGTTGGTTGCGAATCACAAATACTTCGGTCATGTCTGGCGTGTGCTCCTGTTGCTTGTGGCCTGGCCAGGCTGTGAATGAGTCGCGCAGAAGTGTAAGCATTTCGCGCCCCGGCCGCCACTAGCGGACTTTCTGGCCAGCTTCTCAGCCCAGCAGGAAGTCCTTGGCCTGGTTTATTTTTGAGGCCAGGTAGTCGTTACCACCCCGGTCCGGATGGAGCTTCTGGATGAGTTTACGGTGCGCGGCCACGATGTCTTCATCGCTGGCGTCCTCGGGAAGGCCCAGGATAGACAGGGCCTCCCGGCGATTCATATCACCGCTGTCATTATTGCCGGCCTGCTGTTGGCTAAAATCGGTTTCCCCGGGAAAGCGCTGTTGCAGGTAGCTGTCGAGCAATTGCACGGATTCGGGGTCCGTTGCCTGGCAGTATTGCAACAGTTCGACCAGCTGCTCCCGGCTCATTTCCTTCAGGAACCAGCCCTGGAAGGTGCCCTGCAGGACTTCCCCCTGCAGCTCGCCACTGTCGTGGGCCAGTTGCATTCGCAGGATCCCGGTTTCTACCGTGGAAGTCTGGCCGGCGCTGCCGGGAGTCGCCTGCCCCCAGCGGGAAGCGAGCATGGGAAACAACCTGATCAGGGTGGGCAGGAACTGGCGGACGGCCACGAGCAGGCCGGTGAAAGCGATCCCGATCCAGTGCATGCGGCCGGTAATAGTGAGTCCGATCACCACAATAACCGCCACTGCCAGGCCAAGTTTGGCGTACTCCGCCTTACGGCGGTGGGGTGGCAGTGACTGGGCGCGTCGAAACAGTATGTAGACCACGGCGATAATCGCCAGTAGCAGAATCAATCGGGGCACATCGAGCCTCAGTTCCTGAGTTGTTGAAGCAGCAGTTTAGCACTGTCATCAACTCGATTCTCCAGTGCGACCCGGCCGCCGGCGGCGAAGCTTGCCACCGCGCCCAACAAGGCTGCCAAATTGCTGGCGCTGCTGGTGTCGAATCGGGCGTAGGCACCGCTGCTGAGTCTTGCCACATCGCGAAAGCAGCGCTCTGCCGTTGGCTCCAGCCCCTCCTGGAACATGAACACGGGGAGCTTGAGTAGTCCGCACTGGCCGGCCAGCTGGCACAGGGTGTCGGCACTTTCCTCCATGGCGTCACCGATAAACACCAGCGCGCGCACCGGGCTCTTGCCGTGTTCCTGCTGGGCGTGGCGCAGCAATCGGGCAATCTGGGTGTGCCCACCCTCACACTGGACCCGGGACATCTGGCTGGCCAGCTGGGTGCTGTCAGTGAGCCAGGCGCTGGCCTGGAACTGGTGGTAGCCGCGGTAGTAGCACAGTTGCACCGCCAGTGAGGCGATGTTGCGGGTGGCCAGGAACATCTCCTGCTGCAGGTGGCTGGCCTGGTCCCAACTTGGCTGGCGACTGGCGGTAGCATCTATGGCAAACATGAGACGTGGCTGTTTGGCCACAAATTCGCTGATGTTCCTGCTCTGTTGCAGGAAACGCTGGATCTGTCGGGAGGAGGAGCGGGTGCTGGGCGGTTTGGCCATAGCGGTCGGAAACAGTCGGCGTGGGCGGCTCAGGCGCCTGCCTTGTGCTCCTCCAGCTCGCCCAGTTGCTGCAGTTCTGCGAGATAGTGACGGCGCGCGGCCAGTTCGGCTACGGCCTGCCTGAGCTCCTGCTCGCTGACTTCCAGTGCCTGCTGGTGGGCAGTGTTGACCAGCTGCCAGAGTTTGCGGCTGCTTAGCTCTCTGGGATTGAATTGTGTTGTATTCATCATCATAGTTTTGTTACCAACTTGTTGTCTCCGGAAGGGCAAAGGTGTCGAAGTCCTTGCCCGGATGTCGTGCCGGGACAATCATATTTATAGATTGTGACAGTGGCGTGAAGGCCGCGAATGCGGTACCGCCCTGCCGAACAGCTTACACTGTTGGCAACGCAAAAGGGAAGGGCGCTATACTTCGGGCTGATTTTCACCCTGTGAGCCCGAACATGTTTGCCAAGACTACCCTGCCCAACGCCGATACCGCCCTGCCGGGACGCGAACAGGCTATGCCTGTACCCACCGCCCACTTTGTGAATGGCCGTCCGCTCAAGGGGCCATTTCCTGAGCACTTGAACCAGGCGGTGTTCGGCATGGGCTGCTTCTGGGGTGTGGAGCGCAAATTCTGGCAACTTGAGGGGGTGTACACCACTGCCGTGGGTTACGCCGGTGGAATGACTCCCAACCCCAGCTATCAGGAAGTCTGCACCGGGCGTACCGGCCATAATGAGGTGGTGCTGGTCGTGTTCGATCCGGCGGTGCTCAGCTACCAGCAGCTTTTGAAGGCATTCTGGGAGGGGCATGACCCGACCCAGGGTATGCGCCAGGGCAATGACCGCGGTACCCAGTACCGTTCGGGTATCTATACCGCGGACGCGGAGCAGCAGGCACAGGCTGAGGCTTCCCTGGTGGTGTTCCAGCAGGCTCTCGATGCCGCAGGGCACGGCCGCATCACTACCGAAATCCTGCCGGCAGTGGCGTTTTATTATGCTGAGGACTACCACCAGCAGTACCTGGCCAAGAACCCCGGCGGCTACTGTGGCCTGGGTGGGACCGGAGTGTCCTGCCCGATTGGTCTGTCGGTATAGGACGAGCGTGACTGCCGGGGTCTCCCCGACTCGGGATGCCAGCGCGGCCGAGCTGCCGGCCCCGCGCAAGATCATCCACGTCGACGCTGACTCCTTCTACGCTTCGGTTGAAACCCGTGAAAACCCTGAACTCATGGGCAGGCCGCTGGCCGTCGGCGGCCGGGCCGACCGCCGGGGGGTGATCGCTACCGCCAACTACGAGGCCCGCAAATTTGGCGTGCACTCAGCAATGGCTTCATCGCGCGCCCAGGCCCTGTGCCCCGAGTTGTTGATACTGCCGCCGCGCTTCGATCTCTATCGGGCTGTTTCCGCCGATTTTCACCGGATTTTTCGCGACTATACCGAGCTGGTGGAGCCGCTGTCCCTGGATGAAGCCTTTCTTGACGTCAGCGGCTCGACCCGCTGCCAGGGCAGCGCCACCCTGATTGCCCGGGCGATTCGCCAGCGGGTACGGGAGGAGACCGGCCTGACTGTCTCCGCGGGCGTGGCCCCCAATAAATTTCTCGCCAAGGTGGCCAGCGACTGGGAAAAACCCGACGGCCTGTACACCATCACCCCCGAACAGGTGGCGGACTTTGTGCTGGCCCTCCCGGTGAAACGGATCAACGGGGTGGGGAAGGTCACTGCCGAGAAACTGCGCAAGATGGGGGTGACCACCTGTGGTGAGCTGCAGCAGTTGCCCCTGGAGCAGCTGGCCCAGCGCTTTGGCAAATACGGGCAGCGCCTGTTCAATGTTGCCCGGGGGGTGGATGAGCGCCCGGTGCAAACCTCGCGGCTGCGCAAATCCATCAGCGTGGAGCGCACCTACGCCGAGGACATCGACTCACTGGCAGCCATGGCGGCGCAGGTGGAGGAATTGCTGGATGAGCTGGAGCGGCGCTTTGCCAGGATTGCCAGTCGCTACGCAGCGAGCAAGCGGGTGGTGAAGATCAAGTACAACGATTTTACCCAGACCACCCTCGAGGAACTGATCGGCGACAGCGGTGAAGCCTGGAATGACCGCCAGCGCTTCCAGCAGCTGGTTGCCACTGCCTGGCCCCGCGGCGCCAGGCCGGTACGGCTACTGGGTGCGGGCCTGCGTTTGCAACCGCGTGAGGCCGACGACATCGACCAGCTCAGTCTGTTTGGCGACCTGGAATCGGGGGTAGAGCCCCGGCAGGCCGGCTGAACTTTTGATTAGCCGTCGCTAACTGTAATCGTCATCGATGTCGATATCGATGCCGGTCTCTATGCTCAGGTCTGTGTCCAGGTCGTCATCGTCTGCATCGGGGTCGTACTCCAGCGGCTCGCTGGCTTCCAGCTGATCCATCAGGTTGACGGCGATGGCGACAAAGTCGCTGTCGGTAATGATTCCCACCAGCTTCCCCTTGCGCAGTACCGGCAGGCAGCCCAATTTGCTTTTCTGCATGAGCAGGGCGGTGCCGCGCAGGCTGTCGCGCTCTTCTACGCTCTGCACCGGCGCCGTCATGATGGTCGACAGCGCCACGTACTGGTCGTGGCTGCCTTTGCCGGGCTTGTTGACCACGCTGGAGTCGGCTCCGGCCAGCACGTCACGCTGGGTTACGATACCGATCAGGTTGCGCTCGGCGCTGAGTATGGGAATGTGGCGAATCCGGTGTTCCGCCATCAGTTGGCGAGCATCGGCCAGTGAATCGTCCGGACCGAGGGTGTAAGGCTCACGGGTCATTATTTCTGCGACGCTTAGCATGATCGATCCTCATATGGGCTGCATTGGAAGGCGCTGGCTAAACTTAAGCCCAAGCCCGCAAGGATGCCTTGATCACTGTCAAAGAACCTGCGTTACCTGATAGCTACTGCCAGCGTCCCAGCAGGCTGCACACCGCGTTTTCGACGCGCAGGATGCGTGGCCCCAGAGATACCGTGCGGCAGCCCGCCGCCTGCAACTGTGCCACTTCATAGGGAATAAAGCCGCCCTCGGGGCCAATGACCAGCACGGTATCACCCTGTAACGTGGCCGGGCAGGGAGGGAAATCACCCGGGTGTGCCAGCAATCCCTGCCTGGCGGCGATAATTCCGGGCAACAGGTCCTGCACGAAGGGTTTGAAGCGCCGGTGGTAGTGCACCGCCGGCAGGATGGTGTCGCGGGATTGCTGTAAGCCCTGCAGCAGGTAGTCATGGACGGTATCGGCCTGCAGGGCCGGGGTTTGCCAGTAGCTCTTCTCCACCCGGTAGCTGTTCACCAGGTGCAGTTCGGCCACCCCGAACTCGGCCACGCTGCGCAGGATCCTTCGCAGCATTTTCGGGCGCGGCAGGGCCAGTACCAGTTGCAGCGGCAGCTTCGGCGGCGGCGCCCCGTCCAGGGTTACGGTCAGTACCGCGCGGTCGCTGTTCAGCTCGACGATGTTGCCGCAACCCATTAGTCCGCCCAGCTCACCCACCCGTAGCTGGTCGCCAGTTTCGGCACGGTGTACCCGCAACAGATGCTGCAGGCGGTAATCACTGACGCTGATGCGGTTGTCTTCAAGCCGGTCGGCATCGCTAAACAGCAACAGGTTCACGGCGCGGCTAGCCTGCCCAGAGGTCGTATTCGTCCGCCCCGGTGACTTCCGCTTCCACGAAATCCCCCGGGTTCAAATCGGTGGCCCCGTCGAGGAATACCTTGCCGTCGATTTCCGGGGCATCGGCAGTGGAGCGACCGATGGCGCCGTCGGCATCGACCTCATCGATCAGGATTTCGATGGTGCGACCGAGTTTGGCCTGCAGCTTGGCGGCGCTGATCTGCTGCTGCAGGGCCATAAACCGGTCCCAGCGCTCCTGCTTGAGCTCGTCGGGCACATGATCGGGGAGTTCATTGGCGCGAGCGCCTTTCACCGGCGAGTACTGAAAGCAGCCGACCCGGTCCAGCTGTGCCTCCTGCAGGAAATCCAGCAGGGTCTCGAAATCCTGGTCGGTCTCACCGGGGAAGCCCACGATAAACGTGCTGCGCAGGGTGATATCCGGGCATATATTGCGCCAGGCGTGGATTCGCTCCAGGGATTTTTCGGCAGCAGCGGGGCGCTTCATGCGTTTGAGGACCTCGGGGCTGCCGTGCTGGAAGGGCACGTCCAGGTAGGGCAGGATTTTGCCCTCGGCCATCAGCGGTATCACCTTGTCGACGTGTGGGTAGGGGTAGACGTAGTGCAATCGCACCCAGATACCGAATTCACCCAGCGCCTCGCACAGTTCCTGCATGCGGGTTTTCAGGGGGCGGCCATTCCAGAAACCGGTGCGGTATTTGGTGTCTATGCCGTAAGCGCTGGTGTCCTGGGAGATAACCAGTAACTCGCGCACCCCCGCGTGCACCAGCCGTTCGGCTTCTTCCATCACATCCCCTATAGGGCGGCTGACCAGGTCGCCGCGCATATCGGGAATGATGCAGAAGCTGCAGCGGTGATTGCAGCCCTCGGAGATTTTCAGGTAGGCGTAATGGCGTGGGGTAAGCTTGATGCCCTGAGGCGGGACCAGGTCGATGAGTGGATCGTGTACCGGGGTGTGGGGCACATACTTGTGTACAGCGCCTACGACTTCCTCGTAGGCAGCCGGCCCGGTTACGCTCAACACCTTGGGGTGTAGCTGTATGATCGATTGGGCATCGTCGCCCTTGCCCATGCAGCCGGTCACAATCACCCGGCCGTTTTCGCTGATTGCTTCGCCGATCGCGTCCAGTGACTCCTGTTTGGCGCTGTCGATGAAGCCGCAGGTGTTTACCACCACGATTTCGGCATCTTCATAGCTGGGTACTATTTCGTAACCATCCATTTTCAACTGGGTAAGGATGCGCTCTGAGTCCACCAGCGCTTTGGGGCACCCAAGACTAACGAACCCTACACGGTTACTTCCTGATTTGGTCATATTTTGCTCAATTACGCTTGCTCGCTGCTGGTTCGCACCATAACAATAACGGGTGCGAGCTTCGCAGTATGGTCAGTTGTTTGGAGTGGCGGCGATAATACCTGAAGCAGAATCAATATTCAGTCGAAATTGCCCAAAAATTAACCAGCTGCCTGGGAGTGGGCAAGTAGGCGCAAAGGGGCGCGCTACCGGCTTCATAAGCCTGCAATTATCCGTGTTGCCGTATAACATGCGTTAGCAACTTATCAGGAAGGCAACGATGGGAGATCAGCTAGTCATAGGTATCGTGGTTGTGGTGGTGATTGCCGCGCATCTGTGGCTGTACCGCTGGGTAAAGTTCAAGATTGACGAGGGAGCTATTACCCAGTTCCTCAAAGACGCCTCTGACCAGCCGTTTCATAGTGCGGCGGCAATCGCAGCGCATACCAATATGCCGATAGAGCGGGTGCAGGTACTGTGCCGGCGCAGTACGCAGATCTATCTGCATTCACAGGGTGGAGATGCCTGGTGTTCAGGCAATCTTCCTTCGTGACGGAACCTGAACAGATAACATCCAGTGCGAGTGGCAGTACCTTCGGCCGAAGCTTGCCTCCTGTTTTGGCAGATACCCTTTTCCTGCTCGGCAGTATCGCCTGTTTTGTCATTTTCGCCGCGATCCTGCGGGCTCTATTACTGTATGCCAACCAGGAACTGGCCGCGCAAATTCCCGCCGCCAGCCTGTTTGGCGCTTTTGTTACTGGTGCCCGCTTTGATCTGCTCGTGGGTTGCGCGCTAACCCTGCCACTGGTGTTCGCGCTGCTTCTGCCTCACGGCCTCGGCTCACGCCGCATAGCGATCGGGTGGCTGGTAATAACAGGCGCCTTCACCCTGTTCGCCGGGGTCACTGAACTGGAGTTCTACCGGGAGTTTCATACCCGCCTGAACAGTATCGCCTTCCATTACCTGCAGGAGGACGTGGCTACCGTCACCAGTATGATCTGGAATGGTTACCCCGTGCCTGGTTATCTGTTGCTGTGGTTGCTGTTGAGCATTAGCTATGTATTCGCGCTGCGTTGGGTAGACGGACTCACAGGGAAAAACGTCTATACCCGATACCGGGCCATAGTGCGCCTGCCAGTTTTCATCGTGGTTTTACTGTTGGTAGTATTGGGTGCGCGCGGCACCTTGCGTTCAGGTCCACCCCTGCGCTGGGGGGATGCGTTCACGAGTCCCCATTTGTTTGCCAATCACCTGGCGCTTAACGGCAGCTATACGCTGGTCAAGGCGGCCACTGACAGTGGCAAGTCGCAGGGGGATCGCTGGTTGAAGTCAATGCCAGCGGATACGGCAAGAACTATTACCCGGCAGATGCTATTGGTTGCGGGGGATGAGTTGCTGGAGCCGGATACGTATCCGCTGCTGCGGCTGCACACGCCGACCAACCGCTTACCCCGGCCACCGAAAAACATCGTGTTGATCATGATGGAAAGCTTTTCCGGTGAATTTACCGGGGCACTTGGCAACGATCACGACATTACTCCGTATTTTGACCAGCTCGCACAGCAAGGGCTGCTGTTCGATCGCTTTTTTTCAAACGGCACCCACACTCACCAGGGTATGTTTGCCACCCTGGCCTGCTTCCCTAACCTTCCCGGCCATGAATACCTGATGCAGCAGCCCGAGGGGCAGCACCAGTTTTCGGGGTTGCCTGTACTGTTGAAAAATGAGGGCTTTAATGACCTGTACGTGTATAACGGACATTTTGCCTGGGACAATCAGGCGGGCTTTTTCCGTAATCAGGGTATGACACGATTTATCGGCAGGGATGATTTTGTGGACCCGGTATTCATCGATTCCACCTGGGGAGTGTCAGACCAGGATATGTTTGCGCGTGCGCTTGAAGAACTCAACCGCATGCCTGCCGACCGGCCTTTCTACGCCGTCCTGCAGACCTTGTCCAACCATACCCCTTATGCCTTACCCGAGCAGATGCCAGTGCCGCCGGTGACAGGGTTTGGCAAGCTTGATGATCACCTCACAGCGCAGCGTTATGCAGATTGGGCTCTTGGCCAATTTTTTGCTGCTGCACGATCTGCGCCCTGGTTTGGCGAGACGGCATTTATTCTTGTAGGCGATCACGGCTTCCCGATAGGCCGTCAGCTATCGGGAATCGATCTGCTGCGCTTCCGGGTGCCGCTGTTGATTATGGGCCCGGGCATACGGGAAACCTACGGCGCGTTGAATCACACCGAATCAACACAAACCGACGTGGTGCCTACCGCGCTGGGCCTGCTGGGGCAACCTTTCGTCCACCAGTGCTGGGGGCGCAATTTGCTGTCATTGCCCGAGGGTGACCCCGGGCTGGGTGTTATCAAACCATCCGGTAGTGACCAGACGGTGGCATTGATTCGAGGTGAACAGATACTGGTGAAGCCACCGGCAAGGGAGGCTGAGCTGGGTAACTATGGGCTGTCACCGGGGGAGTATTACCAGCATGAAACCGATGCACAGCTCACCGCGGACTATGAGAACCAGTTGGGGGCGTTTATCCAGAGCGCCTTGCAGGGGCTTCGGGATAACCGGTTGGGTGTGCCAGAGCCGTAGAATCTGATGTATCCAGTCAGGGCTGGATTAAAATGCTTTCAGCGTTGGTTACATCCAGTGCTTACGTTTGAAATACACCAGTAAGACAAT
>Ga0102815_10000554_pt1 | contig 24927 bp, 22 predicted proteins | sample ColrivemetaGS759_FD_79113 | JGI IMG/M metagenome (GOLD analysis project Ga0102815, IMG submission 79113) | Estuarine microbial communities from the Columbia River estuary - Ebb tide ETM metaG S.759 | ecosystem: Environmental > Aquatic > Marine > Intertidal zone > Estuary | place: USA: Columbia... | reverse complement strand
ATCGAAGGAGCCCCACTCCACCGCAGCGCGAATCTCCTCCTCGGAAAAATCTTCACCCATCAGTTGGGTGATTTTGTGCAGGGTAGCCACTGGCTCGGCCCGCAACTCTTCATACTTCACCAGCAGGCCGTGATCGAGCGCCTGCACATTGCGCGCCCAGGTGTTCTGGTACTCGATCAGGCTGGGCAGGCCGATGTCGGAATGGCGCACGAAATCCCACATTTGCGTGGTGTTGCGATCCACGGGATGGTCTATCCAGTGGTTGATCAGTTCCTGCTTGGCGCGAGACTGCCGCTTGGTAAACTGGTGGAACCAGGACACCGCGATATCAATGGGGTTGCGCGCCAGGAACATCACCGGCTTGTGCCGCAGCGGGTTATCGGCTGCGCCGACCGCCAGCAGCTTGCCGACCTCCCCCTCGTAACTGTAGTAGCCGTTGGTGGCGGCCAGCCGGGGGATCTCGGGGAATTTACGGGCAAATTCATCGGTATTGATAAGCTTCGATTCAGGCAGGTCGTAGCGCAACTGGTAGAGCCTGGAGATCATCACCTTGAGCCAGGTATTACCGCTCTTGGGGTGACCGATAATCAGGAAATTGGCGGCATAGGCCTTGGCCAACTCCAGCTCCGCCAGATATTTACGCCGCAGGGCTACCCGGGTTTTTGCAGGCAGTGGCTGGGTAGGGATGAGAATCAGCGCTTTCTTGACGCCATCACTCAGGTTGAACATGGGACACTCCGCTTGGGTAGCGATGACTGATCGCGGGTCGGGTGGGATTCGAGGCGTGCAATTATGTGGCAAGCCGGCCAAAATGACCAGACGGCTGCCGCTTGATGTACAATGGCCGCCAGCCGAAACAGGAACATCTAAGCCCTTGATCATCGACCGCCATATCAGCCTGGAAATCATTCGGCCCTTCGCCACTGGACTGGGCTTGCTGGTGCTGGTTTTCATTGGCTTCTCGGCCGCCAAGCAGCTCTCTGCAGCGGCCGAGGGCCAGCTGCAAATGCTGACCGCCTTCAAACTCATCGGGCTGAACACCCTTATTACCCTGGAGATCCTGCTGCCCTCGGCGTTTTTTTTCTCTGTATTGGCCGCCATCGGAAGACTCTACCGCGACTCGGAAATGAACGCGCTTTACGCCGCCGGGGTCAGCCGCGCCCGCATCATCGAAGCGGTGTTGAAACTGGCCCTGGTCATCGCCCTTATCACCGGGATCATTTCTATCCAGGGCCGGCCCTGGGCATTTCGTACCAGTTATGAACTGGAGTCCCAGGCTGCCGCCAAGTTCGACCTGAAAAAAATGGCTACCGGCGAGTTCGTGAGTATGAGTGGCAGTGATTACATTTTCATTGCCGATGACCTGGACCTGGAGCAGGGTTTGCACAAGGGCGTGTTCCTGCACCAGAAGCACGAGAAGTACAATCGCACTGAAATCATCGTGGCCAAGGCCGGGGCGTTGCCGGTACTGAACCCGGGGCAGGCGATGCAGGCGGAATTTTTTAATGGCTATAACTTTCTGCTGGACAATGCCGCCCGGCAGGACATTACACTCAAGTTCGAGCACATGATTGTGCGCCTGGCCAACGCCGAGGCACAGGAACGCTATCGCCGCAAAGCCGAAACCACCCTTAAGCTGTCACTGTCGGATGACCCCAAGGACATTGCTGAGTTCCAATGGCGGGTCACCACCCCGATTGCCACGCTGCTGCTGGCGCTGATCGCGGTGCCACTGGCCCGCTCTGCGCCGCGGGAATCACGCTTTCGCAATGTTGTCATAGCAGTTGGGATATACATTGCCCTGTTTAGCTTCACCAGCGTGGTACGTACCGCCATCGAGCAGGAGCGGGTAGGCGCTCTACCGGGTCTGTGGGGCGCCTACGCGGTGCAGGCCGTGCTGCTGGTTATCCTGGTGAGTCAGCCCTGGATGAAAAAACGATGATCCTGCAACGCTACATCGCCACCAGCCTGGTCAAGAGCTGGCTGCTGATTCTGATGGTGCTCGGTGCGGTATTCGGGCTGATCGGTTTTATCCAGGAGCTGGATCACACCCGCTTTGGCTACGACGCACTGGCGGTCGCCCGCTACACCCTGTTCAACCTGCCCCAGCAACTGGTCAGCCTGGCACCGGTTATCGCCCTGCTGGGCAGCATCGTAGCCCTGGCCGGACTGGATCGCTCCAATGAGCTCACCATCATCAGCTGCACCGGATTTTCACGCAATCGCCTGCTGCTGGCGATTGCCCTGCCTACCCTCGCGTTCATGGCAGTATTGTGGGTGAGCATGGAGTACGTGACTCCCGCCATGCAACAATCGGCCGAGCGTGAGCGGCAGGCGTTGCGCTACCGCAACGTCGCACGAATTCCCGATGGCGGAGTGTGGTCCAAAAACGGCCATCGCTACATTCACCTGGACAAGATGCTCCCGGGCGGGATTCCCGGCGACATCGACCTGTATGAATTTGACAACGACGGGCAATTGATTCGCGCCCTGCACGCCCAGACGGCCCAGGTAAGCCCTGATCGGCGCTGGCTGTTCAAGGGTGTTCGCGAGAAAAAGGTAGTGAACGGCGAGCTCGAAACCCTGAAGCACAAGGAGCTGGAAATCGCCAATCTATGGGCCGCTGATGAACTGCCGACGCTCAGCCTGCCCTTCGACAGCATGACCCTTTCGGTACTGTACCGTTACGCTCAGTACCGCGCAGACAACGGCCAACCCAACCAGAAATACCTGGCCATGTTCTGGCAAAAATTGCTGATGCCACTCACGGTGGCCGCCATGGTGCTGCTGGCCACACCTATCAGCGCCAATCTGGGCGCACGCCGGGATCGCAGCTTCGGGCTGGATATCGCCCTGGGCGCCCTGATCGGCATTCTGTTTTACCTGGGTGCCCAGGTGGTGATGGCGCTTGGGCAATTGCTTGACCTGAGCATGCCGCTGGTCGCCCTGGTACCCTCGCTGCTGGTACTGGTATGCGCAATCGTCATGCTGCGGCGCATGCACTGGTGATCGCCTCATGACCCCGGTATCTGCACCCACTTCCAGCCCTGCTACTGGAGTCCTCACCCTATGGGACTGATGCTCAACTTTTTTCGTGCCTACCCCTGGCAGACGGTCATTATGCTGGCCGCACTGCTGCTATCGGGTATTGCCGAGGGCGTGGGCCTGTCCGCGCTGCTGCCCCTGCTCAATATCGCCCTTGGGGCCGATGCCACCAGCATGCTGCCGGGCGCAGAGATGGCCAGCCAGAACGACTTTGAGCGCCAGGTACTGGATGTGCTGGCCTCGCTGGGGATAGCGCCCACCCTGGGCAATATGCTCGGCATTTTGCTGTTTGGAGTAACCCTCAAGAGCGCCTTCCTGCTGCTGGCCCAGCGCCAGGTAGGTTACACCGCCGCCCAGGTCGGCACCGATCTGCGCTTGCAGATGCTGGCCGCCGTGCTGCGCAGCAAATGGGAGTACTTCCTGCACCAACCGGTGGGCAGGTTGACCAATGCCCTGGCCACCGAGGCCCAGCGCGCCTCCTCCTCCTTCGTCAACGGCGCCACCGCTATCACCTTCCTGATCCAGGCGATCATCTATGGGGCCGTGGCCTTCGCTTTGTCCTGGCGCGCCTCGCTGGCTGCTATCGTGGCCGGCGTGGTGGTGATTGGCCTGTCTCACTTCCTGGTCAGGGTCACCCGCAAGGCAGGTAAGCGCCAGACCCAATTGATGAACTCACTGATGGCCAACCTGACCGACACCCTGGGCTCGGTAAAACCGCTCAAGGCCATGGCCCGCGAGCATCTCGCGGACCAGGTGCTGGCCCATGACACCAACCGGCTCAACAAGGCTCTGCGACGGCAGGTACTCAGCGCGGCCATCCTGGACTCCGCCCAGGAGCTGATGTTCACCGGTTTCATTTGTCTGGGGGTGTGGGCCGCCATCGAGAAATTCGGTATGGATCTGCCCATGGTCATGGTGCTGGTCGTTGCCCTGGGACGCGCCTTTTCGTTTTTCGGCAAGGTCCAGAAGCAGCAACAGAAACTCGCCCAGGGCGAGAGCGCCTACTGGGCACTGATGGAAGCTATCGACTCTGCAACACGGGCTGAAGAACCACTCGTCGGCGGCGACACGCCCAGCCTTGAAAAGGGCATAGTCTTCCGCTCGGTCAATTTCGATTATGACGGGCATCCGGTATTCAAGGACCTTAACCTGAATATCAGGGCCGGTTCGCTCACCACCCTGGTAGGCCCTTCAGGCTCCGGCAAAACCACTATCATCGACCTGACCATCGGCCTGTTACAGCCACGTGAAGGGGCCATCGAGCTGGACGGGGTGGTGCTGACGGATATCGACATCAAGCAGTGGCGCAGCATGATTGGCTACGTACCCCAGGACACTGTACTGCTACACGACAGCATTCTTCACAATGTCACCCTGGGTGATCCCAAATTGACAGCCGAGCAGGCGGAACACGCACTGCGCGCCGCCGGCGCCTGGGAATTTGTTATCCGCCTGCCCGAGGGCGTGGAGACAGTCGTCGGGGAACGCGGGGGCAAACTTTCCGGGGGGCAGCGCCAACGCATTGTGATTGCCCGGGCGCTGATCAACCAGCCACGGCTGCTGATCCTGGATGAGGCCACCAGTGCGCTCGATCCGGAATCGGAGGAAGCGGTTCGCCAGACCATGGAGAACCTCAAGGGACGCTTGACCATCCTTGCGATCTCCCACAACCGGGCCATGGTGCAGGCCGCCGATGCGGTCTACCAGATGGTCGATGGCCGGGCAGAGTTGCTGGACGCTGCCAGCCAGCTAGAGCTCGGGAAGTAGTCCTCTCACCGCCGCTACCGCCCGTTGCATGTCGGTCTGGGCGGGCATCACCGCAACCCGGGATTCATCTTCCAGCCACACCGCCCGGTTGGCCTGCCGCAGCTGCTGGTGAACCAGGGTAATATCACGGCTCAGGGGCTGCCAGCACCAGCGCATCAGCGCAGCGTACAAAGACCCGCCCAACCTGAAATCGTTTGACGAGCCGCCCTTGCCGCGCATACCGCCCAGATCAAAAATGTGTACCGGTCGTCCCGTGGCGCAGGCCTCGGACAACATGGCGATGCTATCGCCGGTCACCACCAGGCTGTCCGCCATGGCGAGAATGCCAAAATAGGGGTTATTGTCGTCATCAGGGCGCCAGCGGTAAAAATAGTGGGGGGCGTCTATCCCGGCTTGCAGCGCATTGAGCGCCTCGGGGCTGGTGCGCGAGCTGGTGGACACCAGCAGTGAACCACCCGCCTGCCGGGCCATGGCCGATACCTGTCGCGCCAGCCGGGCGGCAGCCCTGGGACCGAACGTGAATGGGCCACTGTTGCCGCCAGCGATAACGGCGATACGGGGCCTGGGCAGGTGCGCGAAAGCCGGTGCCCACTCCACCCTGGCAGCCTCCAGGCTCTGCGGGGTGACCCCGTGCAGGGTGAGCATATTGTTGACGACATTATCGCGCCGGGGCACCCGGTACTGAGGGGTGGTTATGACCAGGTCAAAACTGTCCAGCGCAGCCCAGGGACGGCCCACATGCACATAGCGGGTACGGTCACCCGATTGCTCGCGAATCCAGCGGCATACAGGCTCATTGCGCACCCCGCAGCTGATCACCAGGTCCGGCCATGGGGCGCGCAACTGGGCGGCGGATTCGGGTGTGATACCGCGCAGGGTCGACTGCCCCAGTACATGCGGCAGGAACACCGATTTACGGTACTCCAGCACCTTGGTTTCACAGGGCCAACCCAGGGCTTCAACGAGTGCGCGAACCTGTCCGCGCTCCCCTGCCCGGTAGGCGTCGATCAACCAAATGACTGGCATTACCATTCTTCCATCGGTATAGTTCCAGCCTCCGAAATCTAGCGACTTACCTTGAGTGGCGCAAGGGTAGAAACGAAATGACCGATTATCAGGGATACCTCTCCTTCCTCATTAGCGCCCTCGAAACACAGAACAAAAAGCAGATACCGCTGTCTGAGTCCACAGAACTGGTGGCGGATATAGGCTTGAGTTCGCTGGAAGTCATGGAATTCATCGAGAAAATTGAAGACCACTTCGATATTTCCATACCCCTGAACATTCTTCCCGATGTCAGTACCGTTGGCGACCTGGCATTGAAGGTGCAGGAACTCAACCCCTAAGCCCCCGGTAATCCCCACCCGCAATTCAGGACTACCCCCATGCTGTTCGACAAATTCCAGACCATGGCCGATTTTCAGGCTGAGCTTGCCGAGCGGGGTGTCACCCCCTTCGGTGCCGTCACTGAGAAGATCCTGTCCTCCACCGAGGGTGTGGTCGAAGGTCGCCAGGTCATCCTCGCCGGCACCAATAACTACCTTGGCCTGTCCTACGATAAGCGCTGCATCGCCGCCTCGCAGGCTGCAGCCGAACGCTGGGGGACAGGCACCACCGGTTCACGCCTGGCCAACGGCTCCTTTGCTGAGCACCAGGCACTGGAGCGGGAAATTGCCGAGTTTTACGCGGTTAATCACGCTATCGTATTTTCGACCGGCTACGCCGCCACCATGGGCATGTGCGCGACCCTGGCGGGCCCCGGCGAAGTCATCCTGATGGATTCTGACAGCCATGCCAGCATTTATTCCGGAGTACAGCTCAGCGGCGCCGATATCATTCGCTTCCGGCATAATGACCCCGAGGACCTGGCCAAGCGCATGCGCCGCCTGGGTGATCGCGCCAGCTCGACGCTGATTATTGCCGAGGGTATTTACTCAATGCTGGGCGATGTCGCGCCCCTGCAGGAAATCGCCGCGGTAAAACGCGAGTACGGCGGCTACCTGATGATCGATGAGGCTCATTCCATGGGCGTGCTGGGCGAGACCGGTCGCGGTGCGGCCCAGGCAGCCGGCGTGGAAGCTGACGTGGACTTCATTGCCGGCACTTTCAGCAAGAGCCTGGGCTCCATTGGCGGTTTTTGCGTCAGCCCCCACGCCGAGCTGGAGGCCATCCGTTTCTGCATCAAGGCCTACATCTTCACTGCCTCATCCTCACCCTCAGTCATCGCCTCCACCCGTGAGGCCTTGCGCATCGTCAGCGCCGAGCCCGAGCGTCGCACCAAGCTGTGGGACAACGCCAATCGCCTGTACCAGGGCCTGAAAGACCTGGGCTTGCCGGTTGGGCCCACCGCCAGCCCGGTGATAGCGGTGCAAATGGAAAATCGCTCACGCACCATCGACTGCTGGAAGGCACTGATGGAAGCAGGGGTGTACGTCAACCTGGTGATACCACCGGCATCGCCGTCCACCAATTTCCTGCTGCGCAACAGTGTCAGCGCCGCCCACTCCAGTGCACAGATCGACACTATCATCGCCGCCTACGCGGGACTCAAGCAGGCCGGCCTGTTTGATTCGCAGCAGGCCAGCTGATGGAACAGATCCTGATCACCGGCAATGGACCATTGCGCGGTGAAGTCAGCGTAGCAGGCGCCAAGAACGCCGCCCTGCCGATTATCGCCGCCTCACTACTGAGTGCGCAGCCCTTGCATATCAGCAACATCCCCGGTGTACGCGACATAGCCACCGCGCTGAAGCTCCTGGAGTTACTGGGCTGCGTTGTGCAGCGCGACGATACCGAGCTGGAAATTCACAGTGCCAATATCCATTCAGTGCGAGCACCTTATGAGCTGGTGAAAACCATGCGCGGGTCCATTTTGTTACTGGGGCCGCTGCTGGCCCGCTTCGGTGAGGCTGACGTATCCCTGCCCGGTGGCTGCGCGATCGGCTCCAGACCGGTAAACGAACATATCGCCGGGCTCGAGGCCATGGGCGCCGAAATCCGGATTGAAGCCGGTTATATCAAGGCCAAGGCCAGCCGCTTGCGCGGCGCTCATTTTGCCTTCGACATTCCCTCGGTCACCGCTACCGAAAACCTGCTGATGGCGGCCGCACTGGCCGACGGCACCACGGTACTGGAAAACTGCGCCATGGAGCCTGAAGTGGCAGACCTGGCCCGCCTGCTGGTGGCGATGGGTGCCAACATCAGTGGGGCAGGCACCAGTACGGTAACCATCGAGGGTGTAAGCAGCCTGCATGGCACTCACCACCGGGTGCCGCCAGACCGCATTGAGACCGGCACCTTCCTGGTAGCAGCAGCAGCCACCCGGGGTAGTATTACCGTGCGCAACACCAACCCGGATTTCCTGCACCATGTACTGGGCAAACTCGAACAGGCCGGCGCGACGCTCGAGCTGGGGCCGGACTGGATCAAGCTCGACACCGGGGGCAAACGCTGCAAGGCAGTAAACATCCACACCGCCCCTTTTCCCGCATTTCCCACCGACATGCAGGCCCAGTTCATGGCACTCAATGCAGTAGCCGAAGGATCCTCGACGGTGGTGGAGAACATTTTTGAAAATCGCTTCATGCATGTCGCCGAGCTGCAGCGCATGGGCGCTAACATTGAGCTTCAGGGACACACTGCCATCGTACAGGGCCGCGAACGCCTGCAGGGCGCGCCAGTGATGGCCACCGACCTGCGCGCTTCGGCCTCGCTGATCATCGCCGCACTGGCGGCCGATGGCGATACCACGATCGACCGGGTGTATCACCTGGACCGGGGCTACGCCAATATCGACACCAAGCTGGCGCAGATGGGAGCTATCATCAGCAGGATATAAGCCCCGCCTGCAGGACGCCGCGTATGCATCAACTGTTCGCCCAAATTTCCGACCCGCACCTCAGTACCCTGGAGGACGTAAACGCGCGGGACCTGTTCAACAAACGCGCGCTGGGCTACCTGTCATGGCGGCGACGGCGCCGTTTCGAACACCGCCGCGAAGTACTGGATGCGCTGGTGAACGACCTGCGGCAATACTCCCTCGACCAGTTGCTGGTGACCGGCGACCTCACTCATATCGGGCTGCCGCTGGAGTTCCAGCAAGCCAGGCAGTGGCTGCAGTTGCTGGGCACTCCTGGCCAGGTGGCGCTGATCCCGGGCAACCACGACGCCTGTGTCGCCGCCGACTGGCAGCAGACGTTTGCCCTGTGGCAGCCCTACATGGATTCGGACCAGCCACGCTCACCGGCAGCAACCTTCCCCAGCCTGAGGGTGCGGGGTGATATTGCCTTTATCGGCCTGTCCACCGCCTGTCCCAAGCCGCCCCTGATGGCTACCGGCACTGTGGGTGCAGTACAACTGGCGAAATTGCCAGCACTGCTGGACGATGCCGCTGCCGCGGGCCTGTTCCGGGTAGTCTACCTGCACCATTCGCCGCTGCCAGGCAAGGAGAAGTGGCGCAAACGGCTCACCGACGCCGATGCGGTGCACCGCGTGCTGAGCGGCCACGGTGCCGAGCTGGTATTGCACGGCCACGGGCACCGGGTGCACTACGATGAGCTGGCGACCAGGGATGGCATGGCACCGGTCATTGCCGTGCCCTCGGCTTCGGCCATGGGGCTTAAGGGCGGCACGCCGGCGCAATATAACTGCTATCGAGTGGGCCGCAACGACGGCGGCTGGGAGTTGGAAATCAGGTCTCGCGCTTACCAGCGCGGCAGCGGCGAATTCACCGAGTGCGGGCAGAAAGTCGTGCAGTTACCCCGACAGGGGTAAAGACAGTTTCCAGCCCTCAGGCGTCCTTGACCGCCGCTTTCTCCAGTGAACCCTTTACCAGCATCAGGTCGGCGATAGAGTCAACATCAATGGCCGCGTTAGCGTAGGGCAGGATCACCGCGCGCATACGCAAGCCCAGGCGCTTGCTGAGCTTGGCCAGAGCCTCTTCCAGCGATAACATACCCAGCCGATAGCGGATGACCGCCGACCAACCCAGCAGGCCGATAACCACTAGCGGTTTCTTGCGCTCCTGCTCAATCTTGCGCCAGAACTTCGCCGCGCGACGCCCCTCCGGAGTCAGGAAAGCAAACAGGTTACAGCCACAGAAATCGCCATCGCTGAAACGCAACACGGTTTTCTTGATACCGGGGTAAGCCTCCAGCACCAGCGCGTGAGGCGCCAGCCCCACGGTCACATCAACGTCATCCGCCAGGCTCTGGCGACCGAAAGCGTCGACTATCTCAGCGGTCAGCAAAGGGTGGTCAGCAGTGGTCAGCAGTACCGCTTCATCGGGATCCAGTGCCTGCATGGCATTGTAGGCGCTGGTGCTGGGACTAATGCCGGGCTCGCTCCACAGTACCTCGCCGGACTCCACCCACTGGGTGAGGATGGCATCGGGGGCAAGTTGGCCAGCCTCCGGGCCAGCCAGGGAAATCTTGTTCACTATCTTCGAGGCCCGCAGCGAGTTCAACACCCGGCGCACCATGGGGGTGCCGTCGATATCGATCATCGCCTTGCAGCCGACTTTGGAATGATTGATCAGGGAGTCGGCCTTGGTGCGATCACCGGCGAGAACGATGGCGGTGATGTGCTGTTCCGGGTTCATAGGCATAGTGTAATCATCACTTATAGGTCTTTTTCGTAAACGCGGTAGCGCTTATACGCCAGGCCGCCTATGGTTTCAATGATATTGCGCATGCCGTCGTTATCTTCAAGTATCCAGCCCATTTCCACGTTGCTCACGCCGCGTGCATGCAGGGCCTTGCGCACGGCGTCGATGACCATGAATGCAAGGGTGGGGCCAAGCCGCGAATGCTGGAAGTCCTGGCGCACCCCCATCAGGGGAATACGGGCGGTCTTCGGGTGCCGGACTTTCAGGCGCCACAACAGCTTCGCCCAGCCGAAGGGCAGCAGGCTGCCCTTGAGATCACGAATCGCTTCATTGAGGTTGGGCAGCGCCACAATAAAGGCTACCGGCTGGCCGTCACACTCGGCAATCTGGATATAGTCATCGGGCATCAGCTTGGCAAGGGTACTGACCGTCTCCTGCCACTCCGCCGCGGCCAGTGGCACGAAGCCCCAATTGTTCTGCCAGGCGTCGTTGAATATGTCGAGCATGATCTGGGCATCCTCGGCAATATGCTTGCGACGCAGGCTGCGCACCTTGACCCGGTCCGACACCCGCTCGGCGAGCTTGAGCATGACCCTGGGGGCCTCGAAATCCGGCCGGATGTGGTAGGCCAGCAAGTCTCGCACGCGGTGATAGCCCTGGGCCTCGATCGCCGCCCCATACCAGGGCAGGGCGTGGCCCATCAGCACAAATGGCGGGGTATCAAAACCGTCAACCAGCAGGCCCACCTCCTCATTGATATGCAGGTTCAGTGGACCCCGTACCCGCTGCATCCCCTCCTCGCGTAACCAGTTTTGCGCCGCGTCAAACAGGGCTGCAAGCACCTCGGGATCCTGCTCCGCCTCCAGCATGCCAAAATAGCCGGCTCCATCGCGATGCTGCTGAAGGTGCAATTCATCAATCTGGGCAGTGATGCGCCCTACCACCCGGCCTTGCCGGCAGGCGATCCAGGCGCGAAACCGGGCGTGTTCAAAAAAGTGGTTGGCAGGCGAAAAACGGTGGCGTTGCTCGAAATTGAGAGGGGCGACCCAGGCCGGATCCGAGGCATACAGGCGGTGCGGCAGGGCGAGGAACTGCTTCCATTGCCGGCGCTCTGTGACCACTTCCAGCGATACCCCTGTATCTCCCGTTACGCTCATGCTTGCCCCCTGTGCGCGCCTAGCCCGGACGCAGTGCGCGCAGTATACAGACGAAACCGTCAGCCCGGCAATGAAAGAGGAAAATATTCCTAAATAACAATAACTTACAAAACCTGGCGTGCGCAGCATGGAAGCCCGCAAGGGGCAATTTCAGCACTAATACCCATGGGTGATTGGTATTATTACCTATGAGTCGCCAAAGCGGGAATGATAAAGTTGCGTCCTGTCGGGTAATCACCCTGGCTTACTTCAGAGAGTAACGCAGACGCGTACCTGAAAGTGTGACACAAGATCACGCGTTAGGGCCTAAGGCCCGGGGATCCAGGGAATCTCTGTTACCTGACATTCACGACTCAAACCACCTGAGCGTGATTTTTTTTAACTGTTTTGTTTTTGAACAGTGGTGGCCATGCCACCCCAATTGAGGATAGTTCATTGTCAACGCCCGCACTCATTCCAACGCCAACAAACCACGCACTGCCATTTCGTGCCGCTGATTTCGCCACTCTGACCGAGGCACTCGATTACGCTGCCCAGGGAGAAACTGGCACTAATTTCTATACCGGCCGTGGTGCAATTTACAGCGCTCTGTCCTATAGCGAAATGCGCACAGGGGCGATTGCGTTGGCTCGCAAACTGCTGAGCCTCGGCCTCGAGCAGGGTGACCGTGTGGCCCTGGTTGCCGAAACCAATCCAGAATTCGTCCGTTTTTTCTTTGCCTGCCAGTACGCCGGCCTGATCCCTGTCGCCCTGCCCGCCTCCGTCAAGGTTGGTGCCCACTGCGCTTATGTAGCCCAGCTGCAACGCCTGCTGGAAGCCAGCGACGCTGCGGTGGCCGTGGCCTCCGAGGGCTACCTGTCCTTCCTGGTCGAGGCCAGCGAAGGCATGAACCTGCGCATGGTGGACATGCCCGAGGCATTCCACGCACTGCCCATGTCTGATAAGGCCCTGCCCCAGGTGAACCCGGAAGACGTGTCTTACATCCAGTACACCTCAGGCAGCACCCGCTTTCCGCGCGGCGTTGTTATCAAGCATCACACCGCTATGGCCAACCTGCAGGGCATCATTGCCCACGGCCTGAAAATGAGCAACGAAGATCGCATGATGTCCTGGCTGCCGTTCTACCATGACATGGGCCTGGTCGGATTTATGCTGGTACCCATGGCCGCCCAGGTATCCATTGACTACCTTGATACCCGTGAATTCGCCATGCGCCCACGCCAGTGGCTGAACCTCATGACCCAGTCCCGTGCAACGATTTCCTTTGCACCCTCGTTTGGTTATGACCTCTGCGCCCGCCGCGTGCGTCCCGCCGACCTGGAGAGCTACGATCTCAGCAGCTGGCGAGTCGCCGGTATTGGCGCCGAGATGATCCGCCCGGAAACCCTGGAGTATTTTGCCAAGTTGCTGCAGCCCTGCGGCTTCGACCGCCGTGCCTTCCTGGCCTGCTACGGCATGGCCGAGTGTACCCTCGGCGTCAGCTTCTCACCCCTGGACACCGGCTTTACCACCCACTACATCGACGCCGATCAGCTGTCTGATAATCACCGCGCTGAGCCGCTGGCTGCTAACGACACCCAGGGCCGTGGCCGTCATTTCGTCAACTGCGGCACTCCCCTGCCAGGTTTCGAGGTCGAGATTCGCGATGATGATGAGCAAGTCCTGGAAGACTGGCATAGCGGCGTGATCTACCTGCGTGGCCCCAGCGTGATGTCGGGATATTATAACCTGCCGGAAGAGTCCAGCCACGCGCTGTGCGGTGATGGTTGGTTGAACACCGGTGACATCGGCTATGTGGTTGACGGTGTGCTGACCATCACCGGCCGCAAGAAAGACCTCATCATCATCCACGGTCGCAACATCTGGCCGCAGGACCTTGAGCACATTGCCGAATCCGAGCCCGAAATCCGCTCCGGTGATGCGGTTGCATTTTCTGTTCCCGACCACGATGGTGAGGAAATGTGTGTGCTGCTGGTACAGTGTCGCGAGACCGACCCCAACAAGCGCCACAACCTGGTACGCCGCCTCACCGCGCTGCTGCGCCTTGAGCTCAGCCTGGACTGCTATGTGGAGCTGGCCCCTGTCCACTCCCTGCCAAAAACTTCCTCGGGCAAATTATCACGCGCCAAGGCGCGCCTGGACTTCATTGCCGCCCACGACCCGGAAGTACTCAATGCAATGACTGAAGAGTTCCGCCTGAGGGTAGCTTCAGCCTGATCGCACGCGGTGGCCTAATTGCCGTAACCGGCGCCACCGGCTTCATCGGCACCCAACTTTGCGCCGCCCTGCTGACCCAGGGCTGGCGTGTACGCGCGCTGGTGCGCAGCCCCCACCAGGCCAATGCCCTGGTCGCCCTGGGCGTGGAGCTGGTCGAGGGTGACCTCGGCAATGCCGGTGCCCTGCAACAGCTGGTGGCAGGCAGTGACGCTGTTGTGCATGCGGCAGGCGCGGTTCGAGGCAGTTCCAGGGCGGATTTTGACCTGATCAATGTCGATGGCACCGCAACCCTGTTGGCCGCCATCAAGGGCCAGAAAAGCCCTCCCCGCCTGCTCATGCTGTCCTCCCTGGCCGCCCGCGAACCGCAATTGTCCTGGTATGCCGGCAGTAAATCGGCCGCTGAAGCCCTGCTCAGTGCGGCGCCCGACCTGGACTGGGTGATCCTGCGACCACCGGCCGTATACGGCCCCGGTGACAAGGAGATGCTACCGATATTCCAGCTGATGGCGCGGGGGCTGGCTTTTGTTCCGGGTTCCCTCGATGCGCGGATATCCCTGATTCACGTTGCCGACCTGGTGCCGGCCATCATCGCCTGCCTCAACTGTGCCGGAACCAGCCACCAGACCCTCACCCTGTGCGACGGCAAGTCCGGCGGCTATGACTGGCCGGAACTGGCAGGAATAGCGGGCACTACCTGGACGCGCCGGGTGCGCATCTTCAAGGTGCCCCGCTGGCTGCTGGACGGCATCGCCCGGATTAATCTCGGCCTGGCCCGGCTCAGCGGCAGGGCGCCTATGCTGACCCCGCCAAAACTCAGGGAATTGCGGCATACAGATTGGGTTGTGGACAACCGGGAGATCAGCGCCCGCACCGGCTGGGAGCCGTTGATCAGCCTCCACGAGGGCCTGGAAGAGATTCGCAAAGCGGAACTATGACAGCTAATTCCGGTCCGATCAAAAAGGTGCTTTACGATATAATAAGGGGCTTATTTCGACGTAATTCTGATCGGCAGAGGACTTCTTGGCACAATTTCTGGTAGGCAATTCACTGCGTAAACTCGCGCGCAAGCACCGGCCCCTGCAGGCAACCCTGCTGTGGCTGGATTTCGCGCTTGTGTGGGTGGTGGTGAAGCTGGCGAGATTGCTGCCGATAGATACTGCCTCGCGCTTCGGCGAGCGGGTAGGCGCCTGGATTGGCCCGAAACTGAAGGAAAAAAATGCCAAGTTTCGCCAGAATCTGGCCACCGCCTTTCCCGAGCTGGACAATACCCAACTGAATGAGCTGGCCACCCGGGCCTGGGGACGAGCCGGGCGGGTGATGGCCGAGTTTCCCCACCTGGAGACTATCCTCAGGGAGCCGGACCGGCTGCAGATAGAAATCGTCCAGCCCCTGGAGACATTTACCGACCCCAGCAAGCCCTGCGTGATGGTCAGCGCCCATGTCAGTAACTGGGAGGTGGTGTGCCTGGCGATGTCCAAAATGGGAATCCCCAATGCCAGCCTGTATTCGCCGCCGACCAACGAGCTGCTGGACCGAATGCTGAAGGAGTCCCGCGAGGCGCTCGATTGCCAGCTGATTCCCCGCGATAACGCCGCCCGCTTACTGGTGCGCGCCCTGAAGTCCGGACGCACGGCCGCCATGGTAATGGACCGCAGAATTGACGATGGCAAGGCGGTAAAATTCTTTGGCCGCGACAAGCCCTCGACCATGCTGCCGGCCAAATTGGCCCTGAAGCAGGGCTGTGACTTTGTCCCGGCCCAGGTGGAGCGCCTGGAAGATGCACGCTATCGCGTGACCTTTCACCCACCGATAACGGCCAGTGATCCCAGCGCTGATGAAAGCGCCCAGGCCCTCGACATGGTGCAGCAGGTGCACAACCTGTTTGAAGACTGGATACGCCAGCGCCCGGAAGACTGGTTCTGCCCGAAACTGATCTGGCCAAAAACATTTAAACGCAATCAACTGAAGGTGACCGGCAATGAAACCGTCGTCGACTCCCGCGCGGCCTGAACAGCCCCACGAGTCCATTCGCCTGTTCGAGAATGACCTGCTCGAGCGGCTGTCCCACGTCCACCCCATCACTCCACTGCTGATGTGGGGTCCTTTTGTCATCTGGCTACTGTGGCGCAGCTTTACCGTGCATGAGCTGACAGTACTGCCGGTACTGGCAATCGGTGTTGCGGGAATTTTTACCTGGAGCCTTTCTGAGTATTGCCTGCACCGCTACATATTTCACTTTCCGGCGCGCAGCAAAGCCGGCAAGTGGTTTGTCTACCTGTTTCACGGCAACCATCATGACGACCCAAAGGACAAGACCCGGCTGGTAATGCCACCGGCGGGAGCCATTCCGATTATGGCTATCCTGTACCTGCTGTTCAGCCTGGTGATTCCGCGGCCCTGGATCGAGCCGTTCTGCGCATTTTTTATCGTCGGCTACCTGATCTACGACTACATCCACTACTCGACCCATCACTTCCCGATGCGCAACCCGGTGGCCAAGTTCCTGAAGCACTACCACCTGAAGCATCACTACTCGGGCCAGGGTGGTCGCTACGGAGTCAGTTCACCGTTCTGGGATTCGGTATTCGGCACCCGGCCAGAATAGCGCGGAACACCTCCAGTGCCGCAGTTTTACCTTATCCCCAAGCGCCTTGCCCGCAAGGCGCCAATCCTGGTCACCATAGTCCAATGGTTTGAAGCCGCCGCATTCCGTTTTGTATTCTGGATAATGCGTCTGCTGCCAATAGAGTACGCAACCGCTATTGCGGCAGGCTTCTTTCGCCTGTCGGGCCGGTTCAGCGACAAGGTCAAGAAAGCCAGGACCAACCTGGCTGTTGCATTCCCCGATACCTCCGAGGAGTGGCGGGAGCAAACAGCGCGCGAGATTTTCAGCAACCTCGGCACCGCAGCGGCCGAGCTGATCAAACTGGAAGATATCTGGGAGCAGCGGGAGCAGCGCCTGGAGTTTGTGTTTGAACCGCTGGCTGAGGAACATATCGCCCGCAAAGGCGCCACAGTTTTTGTGACCGCCCATGTCGGCGCCTGGCAGCTGACCAATCTGGTGTCTCTACAGCACAGGCTGACCATCAGCACAGTTTATGCCCCGGAATCGAATCCGGCACTGCGCGATATGATGCTCAAGTTGCGCGAGTCCTTCGGGGTCAAGCTCATCCCCAGTGACGCGGGTGTGCGCCCACTGTTAAAGGAGTTGGCGGCCGGGCATAGCATCGGGCTGGCCATGGATACCCGTCTTGATACCGGCAAGCTGATCCCTTTTTTCGGTCGTGAGGCGCTGACCAACACCTCAGCCGCAAGACTGGCCCTGCGCTCAGGTGCCGCGCTGATACCCATACGCGCAGAGCGCCTGCCGGGCTGCCGCTACCGCATTACCGCATACGATCCGCTGGTCACTCAGAACCCGCAGGCCTCACCGGATGATCAGGCACTGGAGCTCAGCACTCGCATCAATGATTGCTTTGAGCAGTGGATTCGGGATACCCCGGGACAGTGGATCTGCCTTAAACGCCGCTGGCCCAAGGCACACAAACTTTAGGCCGAAGCTCGCCCTCGCTCTGTGCCGGAGCAGGAGTCAGGGCGCAGGCGGGCGCCAGAACAGTTCCGGCAGGCAATGCTCTTCGAGGTAAGCGATCGTCTCAGCCGACAAGGTTTCACGGTAGCGGGTGAGCACACCGTAATCAATGCCCGAGTCTGACTCTCCTGCTTCGTCACCGGGGCCGGCCATAAATGACGAATTGCTGCGACTGGCCTCCCCACCCTGGGTGAATTCCAGCACCCCATCGGAAAACTCAATATCCGCAAATTCACACACCCTGCGCATGCAGTTCTCGGTATCCGTGACCAGATCCTCAAAGCGCAGCCGCAGCACCGGGCCAAAGTCCCGGGCGAAACCGTCTATTTCCTGCCAGTATCGATTCTGCCGCTCACAAAAACGCCGGAGATTGAGGGTGGGGTTGCGCACCAGCTTGGAGCTCAGGTGCGCCCGCGGATCTCGCACCAGGAAGATACCACGCACCGCGTAACTGCGGGCCAGCATAGAGCTGACCCGACTCAGGTCACTGTTATTGGGCTGCAGGGCACAAAAAATAACCCGCAAGCGGGCATCTTCAACCCGGTGGCCAAGTGCTACCGCCAACGCCTCGACATGGTTACGCACCAGCACATCGGTGCTGAAACGCTGGTGATGATCACTGATGTACTGGTAGTAGGCTTCCAGGTCCAGGGAGTCCTCGGTGCCAAACACCTCGGTGCCGTGCCCGGCATTGATTCGCTCAAGATGGCCATCTTTCTGTAATTGCCGGTAGAAACCGGGTGCCTGGCCATTCGATGCCAGCATACCGCGCAAGCGCAGTAGTGGGTGCCGGGACAGGTGGCGGACGAAGTAGTCCTCATCCGGAGGCAGTAATAATTGCGGATGGTGATCGAGCAGGCCGCGCAGCAAGTGATTGCCGCCGCGCGGGGGGGCGCCCAGAATCAATAGCGGTGGTCTAGTGCTCGACTGCATTCAGGTGTTGCCCGGGTTCAGTACATCAAACGTTCTTTTTCGGTAACCAGTTCCGTACCGGTCAGCAAGCGGCGCAGTTTTTTAGCCGCCATCTTCAGCGGGCGATGTTCCTCAAATACCACGATAAACACCTTGCGATAATAATTTTCGGGACAGTTGATGCGCCGCACCCCATGCCATGAATTACCCCGCCGGCCGAAAATCAGGCTGCGGTTATCGCGGGTTTCTGCAGGATATTCCGCTATAAAATCCTCAAAAGCAGGAGCATTCTCCGGACCTAACTTGCCGCCGTCATCCAGTACCACGGTTTCGCCACCCCAGTCCCACTGCCAGTCTTGCTCAGTATTGAGGTAGAAAATCTGGGATCCAATCTTGCCTTTGGAGTCGCAATGGGGAGATACCTCTCCGCCGTTGGGCGTGAAATGCCAGTGGAAACGAAACCGCACATGAGACACACCCAGTAGCGAACAAATAAATTTCCGGTAGCGATCGCCGCGCAGTTCGTCGATAAAGCCATCCCAGGCGGGAGACACTTTAAGTCCCTCTTCAAAGTCCAGCACATAGCGGTCGTGGCTGGCCTGGCCATGCTTGCGCTGCTTGCCAAAGAAGGCACGAAAGGTGGCAATATCGGGCAGGCTGGCCAGCATCTCTGCGTAGGGCTGTTCCTGGATAAAGTGCTGGGGGTTTATCCACGGAAAGGGCTGTTGCTCCCTGAACTGGGCCGGATCAATTGCATCCAGCACGGCCGGATTCAGGAATTGCGGGCTAGGCTTAGTCATCGCTCGGTCAATATGCAGTAATTCAAAGACTGAAAGTATACGACTCCCGCAGGGGCATAGACAGTGGCATTTTTCCCGGGTGACACAAGCGCTCGCCCACCGTGGTTCGCTTCCAACGGCCGGGGTGCTAAAATCCACCTCCAGCGCCCCTGCGGGGACCGCCGCGAGCCCTTCGACTCCAGCGCGCGCAAGCAAGGAACAGACCACGTGAAATTATCGGCCTTTGGCACAAAATTCAGCGGCGAGTCTGGCATTGTCGAGTTGATGGACGACCTGGGCAGTGCGCTCAATGACAACCCCGACATGATTTTTATGGGTGGCGGCAACCCCGGTCGCCTGCCCGGGGTGGAATCGGTATTCCAGCGTCGTCTTGAGGCCATTCTGGCAGATCCGGTGCAACGTCACAGTCTGTTCGGCATCTACCAATCACCCCAGGGCGACCGCGATTTCCGCGTGCAGGTAGCCGCTTACCTGTCCAGGCAGTTTGGCTGGCCGCTCACTGAGGCGAATATCGCCGTAAGCAACGGCAGCCAGTCTGCGTTTTTCGTACTGTACAACATGTTCGCTGGGCAAATGCCCGATGGCAGCAAGCGCTCAATACACCTGCCGCTGGCCCCTGAATATATCGGTTATGCAGATATCGGCCTGTGTGAGGATTTTTTCACCGCCACCCGACCCAGCATCGAACTGCTGGACGACCACCTGTTCAAGTACCACGTGGATTTCTCCCAGCTTCAGCCGGGGGACGATGTGGGCGCCCTGTGTGTGTCGCGACCCACCAATCCCACCGGCAATGTGCTGACTGACTCGGAAATTGAGCACCTGGATGCGATTGCCAGGGAGCGGGATATCCCATTGATCATTGACGGTGCCTACGGCCTGCCCTTCCCCGGTATTATCTTTACCAACGCCCGGCCACTGTGGAACCCCAACACCATCCTGGCGCTGAGCCTGTCCAAGCTCGGCCTGCCGGGAGCCCGCACCGGGATCATTGTGGCCCGCGAAGAAATCATCCGCGCTTACACCAAAGCCAATACCATCGTCAGCCTGGCCTGTGGCAACCTCGGCCCGGCCCTGGCCCGGGCACTGTTTGACAGTGGCGAGATACAGTCCATCTGCCGCGACCTCATCACCCCGTTCTATCGGGAGCGTTCCGGACAAACCGTCCAGTGGTTCCGCGAGGGACTGGGGGACCTGCCCTACCACATTCACAAACCGGAGGGCGCGATATTCCTGTGGCTGTGGTTCGAAGACCTGCCGATCAGCAGCCGTGAGTTGTACCGACGCCTGAAACAACACGGGGTGTTAGTGGTGCCAGGCGAGGACTTCTTCGTGGGCCTCGATGATAACTGGCAACACCAACACGAGTGTATTCGCGTGTCCTATGCCAGTGATGCGGAGAGTGTCAGGAAAGGCGTGGCGATCATCTCCGCCGAGGTGACCAGGGCTTACGCCGGGGCATGACCAGGTTCCCTCAAAGCCGCCTGGCAGCCAGATACCTGCACATAATTGCTTAATAGGCTGTCGGGCAAGATAAGGATTTTAGCTAATGCGTTTTATTCTCCTGCTGATTGGCGTTCCAGTGATGTTGATTGTGCTGGCGGCCCTGTTGCTCCCGCTGCTGCTGGACAAGGACAGGCTTCTTGAGCTGGCCTCCACCACCGTGTATGAGCAAACCGGGGCCACCCTGGCGGTGGGGGGTGATATCGATCTGGACCTGTTCCCGGGTATCGGGGTAGCGCTGGGGGATACCTCGCTGACCATGCCCGGTGAACAACAGGCCAGCTTGCGGGCACGGTCCCTGCTGATCGGCGTGCGCTTACTGCCCCTGCTGACCGGCAAGGTTGCCATCGAGAAACTGGTAGTGGACGGCATGGAGCTGACCGTTCAACAGCAAGCACCAACCGGCACAGTTGATACCAGCCAACTCAGCGACCAGCAGCTGGACGAGTTCTATACCCAGCGCCGGCGCGAACAGCAGCAGGCAGGCGATACCGCTGCCGGGGCATTGGCCGTGCCGCTGGCCCTGGAAGTGCAGATCCTGCGGATAAGTGACTCCCGACTGGAACTGCTGGCTGCCGATGGCTCCGGGTCTACCGTGATCGAACTGCACCGACTGGAAGCGCAAGACCTGAACCTCGACGGACGGCCCATCCCCCTGACACTGGAAACGCGTGTGACGGGCGAGCAAACCATGGACCTGAGTCTCACTGGCAGGATCAGCGTTGACGAGCAGCGCCAGCTGTTGACCCTGCGGCAACTGGCGCTTGAAGTAAGCGGGGCCACAGCACAGCCACTGCTGCTCACGCTGTCGGGGGAAGTGGATATCAACCGCATGATCGCTGAACTACAGCTGGCACTCGAGCAGGCAGATACCCGCGGCGAAGGGAGCCTGCGCTACGCGATGCACGAAAGTCCACAGCTTGATGCCAGTTTGCATTTCAATCGACTCGATCCGGCCATGCTGGCCCTGGCCGGCCCCGAGGCCGTTGCCGATACCGCGACGACTGCCGAACAGCCCGCTCCAGCAGATGGCAACCAGCCGCTGCCCCTGGCGGCGCTGCGCCAGATTGATACCCGGGCCGAGCTGACCATCGACCAGGCGGTAGTGGGGGCCCATACCATCATCGGGCTGCAGCTCAAGGCCCGCGCCCTGGACGGGGTAATCCAGCTACAGGACGTAAGCGGAGAACTCTATGGAGGCAAGCTCGTCCTGGAGGCGACCTTCAATGGCAAACACAATACCGCGCGATTGGACAGCACCGGCCAGCTAACGGGGACCGATATCGCAGCCCTGCTGGCTGCTACCGGGAACGAGCCGGTTATGACCGGCACAGCCAGCCTCGACTGGCAACTGGACAGCACAGGTCGCACCAGCAATGAATTGCTTGGCAACCTCAGCGGACCTATCAAACTGGTCGGTGATCAGGTAGTGCTGACCAGCATCGGCATAGAAGGGATGCTGTGCAAGGCGGTAGCCCTCACCAACCAGGAGCCGCTGACAGCGACCTTTCCGGGCAGCACACGCGTTGCAACGCTAAGCGCGGACATCCAGCTGGCGGACGGCAAGGCCCGCCTGAGCCCGCTGCGAGCCGACCTGCCCCAGGTGGCACTCAGGGGCACCGGCAGCTTTGATCTGCTCAGCCAGGATTTCTCGGCCACCTTCAAAGCCACCCTGTCACCCGAACTGGAGACCCTTGACCACGCCTGCCGGGTGAGCAAACGGCTCACGGCCATCGACTGGCCAGTCAATTGCGCCGGCAACGTCAATACCGACCCGGCAAAATGGTGTGCGGTGGACAGCGAAGAGATTATCAAGGATCTCGGGAAAAATGAGGCTCAGCGGAAGATCCAGAAAGAAGCGGGAAAGCTGTTCAACAAGCTGTTCAAAAATGACTGAGGTGAGCCCTAGTTGAGGACCCGGTAGCCGCGTCCGCGCAGACAGCTTTTGACCACCTGCACCTCATCCCGGGAACCCTCGCTCGCACCCCGGGCACCGCCGCCGACAGCACCCACCCCGGCGGCTTTGCCGGCATCCCCGGTGATCGCCCCGATCAAGCCACCAACCACTGCTCCCGAGGCTGCACCCTTGGCCACTTTCTGGCCGGTTTTGACCTCGTCTGAATAGGTCCGGCACTCCGCCAGATCCTGGTTGTACTGGGTCATATTGACACCTTTGGTATCGATTATGATTTCGTCGGTGGTGGTACAGGCCGTCACCAGGCTCAGCAGTAATAGCGGCGCAAGCATGTGTCTCATGAGTGTTTTTCCCGTGCAGGCAACATCCGTCGCAGGGTGTTGTCCTTCATAAAGTAGTGATGGTACAAGCTGGCCAACGCGTGCAGTCCAATCAGGAAGTACCCTACTTGCCCCGCTGTTTTGTGTATCTCTTCCAGGGTTTTTGCCAGTTCCTCGTTTTCAGCCATCAATGGCGGCAACTCCAGCCCGTAAAACGGGATGGTTTTGCCCTCTCCGCTAAGAATCAGCCAGCCCGCCACCGGCATACAGATCATCCCCAGGTACAACAGCAAGTGGACTGTTTTGGCAAGCAGGTTTTGCCAGCGCGGCGCGGGGGGCTCGATAGTGGGTGTGACCTGCACCAGGCGTAGCAACAGCCGCAACCAGATCAGCGCGAACACCGACAGCCCCAGGGTGAAGTGCCAGGCCTTGAGCGCGTTACGCGGATCACTTCCCTTGGGATAGAACTCGCGCAACTCGATACAGGCATAGACTCCGACGATGAGCAGGAACATCAACCAGTGCAGCGCTATAGATATGCTGCCGTAGCGGCCTGAAGTATTCATTACAGTCATGTTTCACCTTTAGGGTCGGCTTCCGGTTCGGTAGCGTATTTCATAATAACGTTATTAGAATCCGCGACCGATGCAGCTGTCAAATCGGTCACAGGTGGACAGGGCCAGGCAACTTTGCAAGACTTGACGCCCGATTCCGGCCCGCCACAGGAGCCCACCATGTCCTACCAGACTCTCGGCTATGACATCGCCGATAATATCCTTACCATCACCCTGAACCGCCCCGAACAGCTCAATTCGTTTACCGTGGAAATGGCCAATGAATTGATCGATGCCTTCAACAGCGCCAGCGCCGATGATGAGGTGAGAGCCATCGTAGTAACTGGCGCTGGCAGGGCCTTTTGCGCTGGGATGGATTTGTCTTCCGACGGCAATGTGTTTGGCCTGGATGAAACCCTGCAACCGACCATCCAGGATATGACTGATCGACTCGATGACCCGGAGATGATCGCCCGGGTACGCGATACGGGAGGGCGGGTTACGCTCGCCATTTACGACTGCAACAAGCCCGTGATTGCCGCCATCAACGGCGCAGCCGTGGGCATCGGTGCCACCATGACGTGCGCCATGGACATTCGCCTGGCCTCGGAACACGCCCGTATCGGCTTCGTATTCAATAAAATCGGTATCACCCCTGAGGCCTGTTCCGCCTGGTTCCTGCCTCGCATCGTCGGTATCTCGCAGGCACTGGAATGGTGTTACAGCGCCGATATCCTCAAGCCGGAAGAAGCCCTGGCAGGCCGGTTTGTAAAAGCGGTCGTGCCCGCTGAGCAATTGCTGGAGGAGGCCTACCGGATCGCCCGCAGGATCGCCCAGTTCAGCCCGGTAGCCATCGCCCTGACCCGCCAGATGCTATACCGCACCTCTGCCCAGGACCATCCGCTGGAAGCGCACAAGGTAGACTCCCTGGCGATTTTCTACACCAGCCAGAAGAGCGGCAAAGAGGGCGTGGCATCGTTTCGGGAAAAGCGACCGCCGAATTTCACTGATCGCATCTCCACCGACATGCCTGCGTTTTACCCCTGGTGGGAATGAGCGAATACGGGCCCAGGGGGAAACAGCGTCCATGCAGGTAGGAAGAAACGACCCATGCCCATGCGGCAGTGGCAAGAAGTACAAAAAATGCTGCCTGGCCAGCGATCCGGTGGCAACCGACAGCGCCCCAAGGCAGATCAGCAAGACGCAGCGAGTAGAAATGGTCAATTCCGCGCTGGCGATGGGCGATACCCCACGGGCCCGCAGGGAACTGGAGCCTCTGCTGCGCGGCAACAAGGTTACAGCCGAGTTGTGGGCCCTGGCCTGTAAAGTAGAGCTGCGAGACAAGAACTTTGCCGGCGCCACACAGAGTATGGCCAGGGCGGTAGCGCTTGAGCCAAAACGACCCAGCTACTGGTATAACTACGGTACCGCGCTGGCCCTGGACGGGCAGTTGGAAAAAGCGGTGGAAAGTTTCCACAAGGCGCTGGCGCTCGACCCGGGCATGTCGATCGTCTATCCCAATCTGGGCCATGCGCTGAGGGAT
>Ga0102815_10000542_pt1 | contig 25291 bp, 36 predicted proteins | sample ColrivemetaGS759_FD_79113 | JGI IMG/M metagenome (GOLD analysis project Ga0102815, IMG submission 79113) | Estuarine microbial communities from the Columbia River estuary - Ebb tide ETM metaG S.759 | ecosystem: Environmental > Aquatic > Marine > Intertidal zone > Estuary | place: USA: Columbia... | reverse complement strand
GCGAGAAACATTTTGACCTGTTCCTGTAAGGTTTTTGAAATTAGGGCTTGAACCGTCCATTCCGAAACTTAGGTCGCCATCTGTGAAAAAAGAATCTATGTCCATATTCTTGTCGTCTTATTTGTTGAAAAAAGGAAACTCACTTTTTGGTGAGGAATCTCCTGATATTGTTTTTACGTTGAAAAAGGTAAGCCAATTGTTGATGTCTTCTTTTTTGGTCAAAGGCAATAAATTCATTCGCTCATACTGTTTTGCGACTACAATCATTGCTTTTGTGGTTTCAGGACCTATTTTTCCGTCTGCTACCAATTTAGGATATGCACCACCCAACGCTGCAAGTCTTTGATTCAATAAAGTTTGAACGCGCATTGCATTCGCTTTGTAAGTTGCATCTGTATCTGCGGCTGTATTTGCATTAAAAGTTGGCAAATACTTAGCGGGTACCTTTGAGCCCCAAGTCAAATTATCCACCCCTAAAGGCAACTTAGACAGGTATGTATCTACATAAACTGTTTTAGTCTCAGGCTCAGGCTTTTTGTCATCATCGCCTTTATCCGCATTATCTTTAATTGCTTTTACAATTTTTACGACTGCAAAACCACCAATAAGGGCCGACAAAACGTACAGCCCGTATTTCAAATTTTTATCAATTGCTTGCTTTTTCATTATAATTTAATTACGTCCTCCCTAAACCACGCAAAGTTATTTCCGTTATTCATAAAGGTTTGTTTGGTCAAAAATGATTTGGTATCATTATACCTATTCCACGATTTCGTGTCGAGTGTAACTCTAATCCACTTGTAAACTTTTCCTGATGCATCTTTAGCACCATTTAAATCGTTACCGACTCTTGTAGGGTACCCAAGATACTCACCGTTCAGTGATTCGAATGCAAGGTTGTTTACCATACCGTCATTCACATATGGGGTTTTCCTACCTTTTGCATTGGCAACTTTTGCATAAATCTTCCTACCCTTCAGTGCTACAATTGGGTCCTTGCTTGCAAGAATAGTTGCAAGATTTTGCGGAACTGATGCTTGAACAGGGTCAATTACAGGGTCCATCGGTGTAGGCTCAGGATTTGGATTTTCGTCATCGTCATCGGGCTTCTTTTTACCCAATAGAACGACACCAAGAATTACTGCAACCCCTGCGATAAAGAAAAACCCATATTTTAATCCTTTTTCCGTACTCATTTTTTTGCCGAATCAATTTTTTTCAATAAATCAACGATTTCCTTGTCATCCAACGCGGCTGACCCATCTTGATTCTTTTTATATTGCTTCACAATGAAATAAATCGCTCCCAAAGCAACCAAAATACCACCCGCATACAATATTTCCTTTTTCATCACTTTGTCTTCTTATAAACGGTTATTCCCACATACACGGCTACACCCAAAATTGCGATGTACCCGATGATTTTTAAGTTCTTACCAATATCTGACAGCAAATCACCCGTGCCACTGACTACATCGCCCGCGCCACCAATAACATTCAAAATAGGCGCAAATGCACCCGCACTTTCATATGGATTCAAACCTTCCTTTGCCACATAATTTCGGAACATAGTATTTGTTGTCCTGCAACTCCAATGGGACGCTCCCTGTGTTCCTTGGGCATATGCATAATTCCAAATGTAGTTGGCTTTAACTGCGCCAAATTTTAATTTGAGCAATTTGTGCCATTGTATCCAATCTTCACAACCCCAAGACTTATCGGGGCCCCATTCATCGTAATCAGGTGCTGTGTTCCAATTTGTAACTGCCATCTTTATTTTATTACAATGTCCATTTTCTCAAAATTGTTGATGAAGTTATTAATCATATCGTAGCGTTTCTTATTCAAATTGCTTGGTGCATTTTTGAATGTTTCGAGGAACGCTTGATAAGCCTCAATTCTTGGATATCCAAGACCAAGGTAAATCAACAATCCATTTAAGTCTGCCTCCATTTCATCATCCATTTTTTCATTCAAGTAAAAATGGGAAAATTCGTGTAGCAAAATTGCCATACGCATAGGAATTGTAAAGGCCTCAAATTGGGTTTTACTCACTTGAATAACACCTGTTCTACGGCCAATACGTGCGGGCGTACCCAACACTTTTCCGTTTGCATCTTTTATCTGTTGCTTCAACTGAATAAAGTATTCACCGTCATCACTTCGATAAGTTTCTTCGGGCTCCAACTCACTCACATTAAAACAAAATTTCTGCGCGAATTTGACGAATGAGCGTATTTGGGGATTCCCAATATCATTCAAATCAAACCGACGCTCCAAACCTTTTTTGTAAACCCTTACAATGCTGAAGTTTGGGTCATTCTTTTTTGCTATTCCACCGTGCGAAAAAACTTGAACGACAGCGTTATCAGGAGACAACGGCATTCGAACATACAGGGTTTCTTCGCCTGTAACAGTTTTGTAACGCTCAGTGAATTTCCTTTTGGGGTTTTTTGCATCGAACACTACCAAATTGAGTTTGGTAGGGAACTCTGTTTTCAAAACCACACAAAGCGTAACGGGAGCATATTTGGTAGCAATTCTTTCTTCTTTCATCAGTTTGTTATTTCAGATGGAGTGCTTGCAACTTTTACCCCGCCACTTCTAATTTTGTCAATCGCCCTATCGATAACGGTTTTCGTACCACTCGCTGATAAAGATTCGTCTTTAGCAGACAAAGTTTCTTTCGCGGGATTTAAATATCCCCGAAAACGCAAAAGCAGGAAGAAAAATCCCCCTGCAATCAGTACGCGCTTTATTTGAGTGTTATTTAATTTCACTTTTGATAGTTCGATAAACGAAATATGCCAATACAACAATTAAACCGACTCGAGCCACGGAAGTAAACAGTTGTTTGTTCTCGACTGATTTGGCTGTGATTTCAGATTTTTCAGAGGGTTGCTCTGAAACACCACCATCGGCATTTACAAATTCTTCCATCGCTTGCACGTTAGGAATAAATTTGCCTTTTGCCTTTTCACGCTCCAACCATTCTTTGAACGACAAAGTGGTTCCTGAATCTTTGTATAGTTTATTTGCTGACAACATATTAATTGAATTCAAATTTAGGCCTTGAACCTACAAATCCCAAGAATTTTGCATCAATTGATGCTCCGCTGAAAGGCTTGAAAACCGTGTTACCTGCAACACCTGACTTTAAATCCGCTTGAGTAACAGTTCCTGTGCTGTAAGTGGGAGTAGAACTTCCACCTTGACCTATAGGAATAATTCCACCCGTGTTAGTCGCAGTATCAATTGCTTTGGCTTGAGTAGAACTTGTAACCGCTGCAGTTGGAGTAGTGTCTTTTGTGCCCAAGGTTGTAATTACTTGACCTTGGTTCGCGGGACGTGCGGGTTGAACAATAGTATTCACGGTCAAAGGTCCTGCAGGTATTCCTGCAACGAAAGGACCGCCCATACCACCTCCACCACCGCCACCTGAAGGTTCGGAAACTTGGTTTTTCTTGGCTCTGCTTACAAGGACGATAAAGGCCAAAACGACCCCCGCGCCCAATAATACATCACGATTCATTTTGATGAAAATTAAGCGTCAGTTTTAGGCTTCTTGAAAACGAAGAACAAAACGGTAGCAACTACGGCTACAGTCAAGATTGTTTTAGTGTTTTTTGTCATAGTTTTATTTATTTAAGTGTTAAACCTTTTAATCCTCCATCTGCATTTCCATACAAATGGTCGTCATAAGTTAATTCGTCTGCAGTGAAATTCTCAAATCCCCCTTTAGGTCCTGTAGGATTTGGCGAATTCGCTTTTGCACTCTTTAATACGGAGTCTTTGGGACTTGCCAAATAAATAGCAAAACCGATGGCTCCAATCAAAACAAGGGCTTCAATATATTCTTTTTTCATTTACTTTCGATTATTTTATAAACAACATAAGCGAGTAATGCAAAGCCTACAAGCATTAATGCACCACCTTTTTTCTTTTTATCATCAGCAATTTTCATAACTTGTTCATTGTATAAATTATCACGATTGCAATTAAACCCAATCCTATTACCGAAACAGGAAAACCTTTTTTCGATTCTTCACCCTTTTTTGGGCTTGACGATGGATTGTATAATTCAGCATTGACACCAACCGTTAAAACATAAACCCTTCCCTGTGTTTCATACAGATAAGAGTTGTTTGCGGCTATTGATTGCAATGGCATACCCCAAACAATACCACCTTTGTCTATGATTTCATTTTTCCCTTGAGCATTTGTTATGGTTAACGGTTTGGTCAATTTTAATTGTACCGCTCCTTTAGGACCGCTCACCGATAGACTACCATCCGCACCCGATTGGATATTGATGGGCCTTGCCAACACTATGCTTGGGTTTGAAAAATCTTTATATTTTATTGCTGAATCCAAGGTCATATTATTCTGAAAAAATAAAGTAGTTAACTGCGCCTCCTGCAATTACACCAAGTATCGCAGTGACATAAATATTTTTCTTAGTGTACCATCCGTACATCAAACCAACTACAAGACCCGTAGCACTGCCCTTCATAATGCGTTTGCTTTGCTTCAAAAAGGTATCGTGAGTAGATTGTCCACTCAGTTCTTTTACATTGTCTAAAGCGTCTTGAAATTCGTTTGCCATTACTTTTTAATTGATGTCACACCTGATGCAATCAGTCCTGCAACAAAAGACCCAACTAAATAATAGCCGACCCCTTTGAAGAATCCTGATTTTGTTGAAAATGCATAAATGATACCTACGGCACCACCTATTTGAGAATATCCAACGATTTTTGAGTAGTCTTGATTTTCCATAATGATTAAATTATTTTTTTAGATAACCTTTTTTATCAAGGCTTTTCACAAAATCATTCATTTCCGTTTTATTCTTAAATGTTCGCACATCATAAAACGGACTTCCATCATTATGAAATTTTTTCCCGTCGTGAAAACTCACCAAATATTTTACTTTGCCGACATTCAGCATAACTTGATAAGATTTATTTAAGAATTTTACCGTCATATTACTTATTTTTAGATAGGTAATAAATCAAAACACCCACCGCTGCAATTGCACCGACTGAAATCAAGACGATTCCTGTAGTACCGATACCCCGTGTAGATTCATTTTGAGGTTGTAGATTCAATGAATCCCTACCTGATTGTAAATCATTTGTAGTTGCGGCTGTCGTACCTGAGCGGGTAGCCCAAATATTCAATCCTGTATTGATGACATTTCTGATTGTATCAGCATCAAACGCTTCAGCAAATGCACTTGGTTTTTTAGCAGTTGTGTTCGGCAAACTTGTCTTCACAGGAATTGGGTCAGGAGTTTTTAAAGGAGCACTTGTGGTTCCAATACCTCTGCCTGACATACCTAAAAATTCCATAAAATTGGAGAAGTTATCGCTCTTTTGACTTTCATTCGCAGCCAATAAAGCAAAATCATTTCTAAACGATTTGCTCTTTCTTAAAAGTGCCGCAAATGCTTTGTCAACATCTGCGCGACTTGCATTTTTTGGCAAAATGACACCATACTTTGTAATCAGAGTTTTTACCCCTTCAGTATTGTTGTCGATGGTCATCGCTGATACAGCGTAAATTTCGTTAGGTTTCAAATTTTTCATCGATTCTTTAATATTAACCCTGCAACTACAAGGAGTGATAAGGCCACAATTAATGTGTTTGTTTGAAGCACCATTTTATTGTTGCTATCATTTTGCTGTTGGTTGTTATTCAAAACTGCGCTTTGAAGTAGGCCGTCGGCTCCAAAGAAATTATCTCCTGTTCCTTTAACCCCTTGACTGTTTCCGAAAACTTCCAAAATCAAGTCTTTATCAGGGTGTAAGTCTACCACCGCTTTTAATGCGGGCTCTCCTTCCTGCGCTACCAACATACGAAGGTTATCGCCCATTTTTTTAGGTTGTGTCACCACATAACCAAAAGATTCAATCACCCTTTTAGCACCTGTGGGATTATTTCGCGCGATATACTCGTAGATTGTCATTATTTTTTCTTTTTTACAACTTTTACAATTTTCGTGTCCATCGATTTTGATGCACTACGAAAAGTTTTCGCGCCAATGATGGCGTGATACTTTGCTCTTTTTGCTTCCGTCTCAGAAGAAAATTCTTCTGTGAAGTAATCCTTGTTACCCAATTTGACTTTGTAGGCCATAAATATTTGTGTTTGTGAGTATTAAAAAAAAGGGGCGAGGCTGTTTGCCTTCGCCCCTTTTCTATTCAATCGCAAAAGAGGGATTAACCCTGAATTTTCACGGTTTGAGCACGCACAATGCCTGGGCTGCTGAAATCTTTTGATACAGCGCGACCTGACAATCCACGAGCCAAATTGATGTTGTCTGCAGGGTACAAGTACAATTTCACAGTGGTCGATGCTAACACTTGGTTCAAAATCAATTTGGTGTAACCATCGATTCTGTATCCGAAGCGGAGAGCAAGGACTGTAGTCTGAAACTGATATGGGTCCACGGTTGGCACCAATGGCTTTTGTGCCAAGTTACCATTCGCGTCACGTGTTTGTACGCTGATTGTTTCCAACAACTGAGTGCTTGATGCTGACTGAATGTAAGTCAAACCAATGCTGAACGGGTTGTTCATAAATTGGTAAAGCATTTGTTGGTAAGTCACGTTAGGAATAGCAGACGAAATCGTCACGTTTCCTGAAGTGTACGAACCTGAAGTGAAGTTTCCTGTATCACTCAACTGTTCGTATGAACCCAACACACTGAAATTGGAAACAGCACTACCTGTGTTTGCAATTTGGATGATGTAAGGCTGAGAGGTTGGAGCCGCTGCAGGCATAGGGTCGCCATTAGCAGACATAAAATCATCACCTGCGGTGAAGTTCAAATCGTCATCAAAGAAGCCATCGGCATTCAAGAAGCCCTCGTGAGCACGATTCTGTGCGTCAGCAAGGTATTTACGGATATTACTCATAGTCTAAGTTTTTTTTTTAAGGTTTTTGGTTTTTGTGAATTTACATTGCTGCGCGTCGTTTGTCAATTTGCTTTTGAACTTCATTAGCAATTAATACACCGACTACAATTAAAAGGACTTGTCCTCCGATTTTTTTTAAAGATTCTACGTTCATAAGTTTTTGTTTGATAAGCCGTTCAGACTGCTTACAGTTTCAAAAATACCTTGGATAAAATGGACTATTAACTATTAAGTATTCCCTAAAATATATTTCGCATAGTAATTTACAAGTATTTAAAATAAAAAACCCCCTGTTTTCAAGGGGGTTCGCTTATTGATTACATAGTAGACTTAAAGTAACTTACAATTGTTTTTTCAAGTACATTTTCCTTAATCTTTCCATTTCTGACTTCATTGCAGTATCAGCCGTGAATTTCTTTTTGTCACCCACTCCACGAATTTGTAAAAGAGGCGAAATAATTCTACGATAATTCTCTTCAATAAACAATTTACAGGCTTCTGCAAACAACTTTTCATCTACCTTACCTTGAAAGCACATATTCTCACAATCAATATATTGATAGTACCTTTCGTTACCTGCAAAGAATTGTGTATTGACCATTAATTCGCATATGCGGATTATTTCATATTTGTCTTCAAACTTCTTCGCGTGTCGCATCGCTGACTCAGTAATTTTATGCATCCTGAGCCAATTTATGTTTTGCCACACTTTTGTTCCAATACGACCTATTCCTTGATAGTGCAAAATGATATCCAAATCACGATGTCGATTTGTTGCAATTGCTCCCATCAAATCTTGAGGCATAAAATCAGAAGTGAAACGATTAATATCCTCAATCAATAAAAGTCCACCCGAAAAAACTTCCAAAATGTAATTCAAAGTGGTTGCCAAATCGTCCAAGGTCATTTTTTTACCATCCGCGTGAATTGGCCTAATTCTTCTTGCTTCTACCATAGGGTGCACACTAAACAACATCAAATCTTTTAATGCAATCGCTTTGTACTCAGTATATTCATCGTTTGCATCTAAAATCAAAACTTTTCTCGGCATAATTCCTGAAGCGGGATTGCCCATCACATATTGTTTTATGACCCTATTGGTCGTAAAGGTTTTACCTACACCTTTCTTTCCGACGGCTACGCCCAATAATGGTTCTCTCATATTTGAAATTATTTTTTCCTTGGTCTACCTCTACGCTTACCTGATGGTTCGCCATTTGCGATTTGTTCCATTTGCTCCAAAATTGCAGAATCCCCAAACTTAGGCCCTGCTTGTGGTCTTCTTGAGCGACTAACATCATCATTTGCAGTTTTTACTACCGTCACGGGTTCAAACTCTTCGACAACTGCGTATTCCTCTTCAGGCTCTACGAATTCACGTTGTGATTTTCCCACAGGTTCCTCTTCTCTAATTGGTTCTGACTGTTGCACACGACTCGCCTGAGGTGTTGGAGCGGGACGGTTATTTTGACTAATTTCCACCAAAGAATCCAATACTGCTTGATTCTGTTTTCTTAATGAATAAACCAAGGTTCCCTTAGTTATTAAATCAGTTCCAAAATAATATCCAATCAATTGCAATCGGGTCATCCCGATGTTGCGCTCCATAAACTCTTCAATTAACAATGGACGTACCTTGTCTTTGAAGTCATCATCAACGGAAATAACTGAGGAAGTTTCTTCATTGTATGCATTCACATAATCAAGAACTCCGATATTTCTACCGTTAATTGGGATGGTCAAATCAGGGTCTATTTCCCCTGAGCGCATCATTCCCTGTATTTTTTCAGGATTGAATTGAACGAGTTTATTTCCAAATTTGTTCAATTGGGTGTATCCATCCAAAAGGGCTTCAACCAATGCGGCTGACGCTTTTCTTTGGTCTTTCTTGTCAAGATTTTCTGTATATGGATTTGCACTTGCTTTTTCATCTACAATTTGTGCTTCTTCGACATTTTTGGAATTCCAATTAGCATCCATATCCTCAAAAGAGGGGGCTACGAATACAGGTTCTTCAATAGGGGTTGCATTGACTTGAGAGAAGTCAACATTTGGTTTTGTATAATCACGTTGGATTACATTGTCCTGAGTAAGCGGGGAGAAATCATCAATGATTTCTGAATTCACATTTTCTGTATTTTCCATAATTATTCGGGTTTTATTTCATTTATGATTTGTATGCATTCATCAAGTTTTTCGTTAATTTTCTTTTCAAATGCGGTGACGCTTTTTCGATTATCGATACTCCCTTTAGCCTTGCTGATTGTCGACAAAGATTTATGGGTATAGTTCACTAAATCGGGGAGCGTGTAATTTAATTTGGTGTACGACAAATAAACCCAAATAGCGAAAGCATATTTTCGGGGATATTTTCTTGATTTACCAAATACCACATCGGGAGAAATATTAAATACCTTGCAAACTGCATCGGTAGCAACTTTCAAGTCTGAATTCCATACGTTTTCTTGACCTTTTCTCAGTAGGTGAATGGTTCGCATATACCCAATTTCATTGAGCGTCTCACTCAATGCCGAGAATAATTGTTCAATTGGCTTTGTTTCGATTTTCCGTTGTCGAGTCATTTTTTGTTTCAATTAATATTTTACCGTGTTCGCCCCAAATTTTACGGGCGTTTATGGTATGCACAACTTCATCACCTCCGTTTGGGAGAAGGCTATCCATCAAAAATTTGAGGATATTATCCAAATCGGGTTTTTGGCGATGTGGCTGCCCAATCATTGATGTTTTTTTCTTATTGCTCCAAGATTCTGAAACAGGTAAAACAAAAATAACATTAATTATTTCGGGCAAAGTAAAATTTTGTTCACAGGCATAATGTTGAATACCGTGTTTTGCAATTCTGTAATTCAATATTGGTTTACGGGGTGGATTTAACCACTTGTCCCGTTGGGTCATTCTCGGCTTGCCGATTGGTGTTACAAGAAATTCATATTCCATATTTACTTGCAAATTGCTTTGAGCCTACATATTTCTTAGCCGCAAATCTCCCAAAATCTAAATCAGTGGCAAAATGCAATCCAAGAAATAATCGACTAATTGATATATCGTGTGCTAAATCAGTCAAAAACTGATAATGTTCGGGATACTTACTTCCAATGTATTCTGCCAAAGCATATGACTCAAACGAGTGTCCTGAAGGATATGCAGGTGTCAAAGCGGTGGCTGCAGCATAAGGAAAAAGACGCGCCCTTAAATATTGTGCCAACTGATAGGGACGCGGCCTTTGGTAAAAGAATTTTAATTTTGTCAGGACGTAAAAACCATCTTTTGTAATTTGGTCGATTACGTCATCCATATTTTCCCCTATTGTGTCTTTGCAATAAGTTTTGAATACATCTCCGAAATTTTTGTCATAGTTCAAATACCGTGACATAATTTCTTCGTTTTTTTGCTCAGGAGAGTTCTGAATCGAAATAAGTTCTCTCATTTCATCCCGCGTAGTTTCCGAAGAATTTTTAGGCGGTGGGAATTTTTTGAGTGCTTCGAATACGAAATCAAACTCCCCTTTTTCTAAATAGGGAAGTAATTCATCATTTGGGTTGCCATACGTGACTTCGTCAAGCCAAGGTTTCATACTTTTCGCCCATTTGTTTTTTCACATTCATTTTCAGTTCCCTGACATCTTTTTGCAATGCTTCATCGTCTGCATCGACTTTCTTTAAATTTTTGCGATGTACAGCAATCTGTAAAATCAATGAAACAAGCGTAAGTGACACCAAGCCAATTGCAATCCAAGTTCCCCAATTGGTTTCTATTGATGAAACGTCGCCACCCTCTACCATTTTCGGTGCGGCATCTGCTACACTACCACCTTGCGCCATTACGGGTGCTGCAGGTGCAGCGGGTGCAGCGGGTGCTGCGGGTGCTGCGGGTGCTGCTGCTGCTGCGGGTGCTCCTGTTAAATTTTCCATTTCTTTTTTATTAAGCGACAAACTTTAAGACGTTTCCTTTTCGAAGAACTGACCTATATTGACCAACTTTCACAGGCTTAGTTGGACCTGTAATGTTTTTCTTTGGCTCCATAGAAGTCAAAACTTCTCGACGAACATCTTGAATGTCTTTTGTGTAATTTCTGTAAACTATCCCTACTACGGCTCCTGCTCCTACAATCATCAAACCTATCTTCGCTTTGTCCTTGACATCGCCTTTGGTGAAATACATTGCACTAATTACAAGTCCCCACCATACGGGTTTATACACGTAATAGGCGGTTGCAGTTTTTTGCCAATATTTTTCGGGTGTGATTTCTTTATTGTCCCATTTCTCCTTGAGTTTTTTCTCACGATGGAAATATAAAGCATCTGCGGGGGTTGGAATAATATTGGATAATAAAAGTCCTACAGCCCCTGCGTAGAGAACTCCATTTGCGTGCGGACCTTGGGTCGCATCCAATATTTCTTTAAAAATTCCTTTCACAATTACTTATCGGTTGCTTTCTCCCATCCCTTGCCTGCAAAGTATGCGATAACATAAATTGTTGCAAGAGACAATGCAATCCCAACAGCCATTGGTACGAATCCTGATTTAGTATTTGCCATAGTATTATGTAGTTAATTGATTAAAACAAAAATAGTGAGTTTTTTCTACAGTTCAATGCCGTCATATTATTTACGCCAAACCCTGTTTTTGAACATCTAAATAGCCATTTATTCCCATCATTTTGACGATGTACGCTTGAGAAACAGGAATTGGTAACTGATTATACAACTGTGTTGTGTCCACACTCGCGCTTTCCAAACCTCTGCTCGTTACCACCTGCCTGAATCGTCCCGTACCCGCATTGTATTTAATGATGATGTGGTCAAGTCTGATTTGGCCTGTTTTAGCGATTGTACCCGCTATTAACTGTGCCAATAACAACGAACCCATATAAATAGCAAATTGCGCATCAGCGACCATTCTTTGCCCAAGATATGCGGACGCTGTAGTTACAGGTTTCAAGGTCAAATAATCCGTAGCCTTTCCTACTGAGTTTGCAGCAACGGGTTTTTTCACCACGAATGCATTCGGAGCCAATTGGTAAAGGGGGTAGAATCGACCTATCGTATCGACTTTGATTTGGTCAGATAGTGCTTGCCAAGCCGAAGAAGGGTTTACTTGCATAATTCCTTTGGATGGACCATTTAAGGTTTGATTCAACGCGCCTCCACTTTCTGTGGCGGCAAACGCTACCAAAATATTCACAGGAACCCCTGTGTATTGCGATGCTTTTGCCATTTGCCCACTATAATTCGCCTTGATTTTTTTTATCACAGCCGTTGCTTGACTTTTCCAAGGTGGTTGATTTGCAGGGACTTTCCACTCCTTTTGAATTGCAGGTATCTTGATTTCCATAATTATGAAATTCGAATTTGTCTTAAAACATTTCGGTCTTCTTCTGTAATTGCTTTTCGGTCAATACCCCTTTGAATAAAGAGCAAAGACACTCCAATCAATATTGCAGCAATACCTACTGAGGCCACGATTACTACTTTTAATTTCTTGTCCATTACCATAATAATTTGTCAGCGTACCATCCATTACTTCCACGGACGGTTCTGTCTTTTTGATGTCTGATTTTATATGCTTTCCGACGCAAATTCGCTGTTCCTGAAGGAACCTTTCCCTCGCGCTCCAATCGCATAAATGTTGGATAATCATTGTACCCTATAGCACCAACTGAGGCCAATTTCGTTCCGTTCTTGAATACATCAATCTTTTTGCCTTGAACTGTGGACGGCTTTACAGTCACCCCCAATTTTTTAGCCTGTTCAAAAGTGTATCTTGTAATACGGTAACTCATTTTTCTCCGTTTTGCAAATTGGTTACATAATTAATGCCGTTGTAAAGAAAAGTCAAAGAGCCAATCGCAATGAGTGAAAATTTCACATATGGTTTAAAATCCCCCTTTACACCCGCATAAATCATAATAGGTGCAACAAACACCATATCCATCCAACGGACAGACTGTGGATTAAACGCAAAATAGTGTTGGGGTATTTTTTCCATTAGTTCTTATTTCTCATCATATTAACAGCACCTGCAGTTACAATCAAAACTGCCGCTCCGATAATGAAAGTACCAAATCCAATTCCTTTTTTTTTGGGTTCGGGATTTGATGATGGAGGTGTTGCAGGTTTTGGTTCAGGCGCAGGCGCAGGCGCAGGACTTGCATTATTTTGGGCTTTTTTCTTTGCTTCAAGTTCTTCTTGAAAATTGTCAATTGCCCCAAGAATCTGTTCGTTAAAATCTTCGTGGGTTTCCTTTAATTCGTTGAATTCTGCTTTTTCTTCATCTGTAGACTCTTCAGTCAACGTGTCTTCTAAAGTTTGAATGTCTTCGAAAAGGTTCATTGAATTTTCAATTGCACTTTGAATGTTGTCGGGCAAAGTGTCGACTTTCACATTTTTCTCCTGTAGGATAGTGGTTATATTTTTCATATGTGTAAATTTTATTACGAAGGTAATTTATTTCCTCTGACTTTGTCTTTGTACAAAGATTCCTTTAAGGCTTTTTTATCGAGGAAAATTTTGTCAATTTCTATTTGGGCTTTTCGGTCTCCCATATCAGCCTCATTCGCCAAATTGGTCAAATACAACAAACGGTCCGCTTCAAGATTTTCGTATTTGTACGCTTGGTGAGAGGCCTCATTGATTTCTTTTTGACGATAAGTTTTCAATTGCACTTCAATAGCAACACCCTCAAAAATGGTGATGTAGTGAATTGCACGATAACCCGCTTTTGGGTTTTCGTAATAATCTTTTTTTTCCAATATTTCACCCAACGCCCCTTTATCTAATTCCTTTGATACTTGTTCGATACCACTCAAATTTTTCACAACTACAGTGGTTCCAATTAAATCTGTCAAACCTTCAACATCTCCCAATTTGCTTCTTTCAAGGCTCGTAGACTTTTTATTAATCAATTTGTTGATTATGGAATAAGGCGTTTTGGTTCGAGCATAAATCGTACTTCCTACAGGGGAAATCACCTTGAGTTTTGAGATAGCCGCCCTCATAATTTTGTCCAAAGACCTTTTCGTTTTTATTAGCCTATCGAACACTTGAGAGAACTTCAACTCTTCAACCTCTCCCTGTAATTTTGGATTTTTCGGTTGTGCATCATCGATGTCAGGAACACCGTCTTTGTCGGAATCTTGGAATATACCTTTGTAATGATTTTTGTTGTAAATGTCTTTTTGAGCAACTTCTACTTTGATTTCTCCACCATCTGCAAAATAATTGCCGCGCTGCAATCCTTCAAAAACTTCGACAGCATTTCGTTGTGTAAATCTGTCTTTTTCCAACGGGAATTTATACCCATATACAGGCATTCGCAGGTTCTGCAGTTCGCTCAAACTCACTGAGCCAACTTCAGGTCCCATCCCTAAATCTACAATCGCCCAAATGTAATCAGGGTCCTTGGGGTCTTGATTTACCAAATACCATCTTCCCCTACCATAAGGGTTAAATATTTTGACTACTACGTCTTGCTTGGATAAATCAGACCCAAATTTGTATTGCTTTTGAAGTTTTGCAACTTCCTGTTTGGTTAATTTTAATAGTTTCATTTTCTGTTTTCCTTTACTCTTTTTACAGCATCACTCCATTTTTCGCCTTCTTTTCTGATTTCTTTTGCTATTGCAAATGTACTTTTTTCGGCACGTTTTGAGACATTAGGATTGGAAACTACAGTTGCATAAATAGTTTCCCAACCATTCTTTTTAGCCACAGCATAGGTACTGTTACCATCGTTCACGCGATATTTTTTATTGCGCGTTTTGTAAATTTCAATAGGTTTACGCTTGGACATTTCACCATCGTAAGCCTTCTTCATATACACTTCTGCATTTTCAATACCACTCTTTCGTGCACGAATAGGAATCAACTTGCTCATTTCAACTTCAATTGTTCCTGAGGGCTTGGTAAAATATCTGTCCAATTGATGAGGCAATTCGATTTTACCACCATCTTTTAAGCCAATTTTAGCCATTTTGGTGTAGTATTTTGCATCTTCTTTCAAATGGTCATTCGCAGTTTTTGTTGCTTCTGCACGGCTCATTCCGTGTTCTTTCATTTCGGTTCGAATACCCTTTTCAAGTTCACCACCCATAGCCATTTTACCTTGCTGCATACGATAAACTTTTGCCGCTACTTTGTCGCCAACTTCCTTTGCTTCAGTCTTATCGTAAGTCTTTCCATATTCGCCTTGATATTTAGGCTTTACATTTTTACCCGCATATCTTGACGCTACTTTTTTGGAAAGGGCTTCAAAGCCAATTTTACCACCTGATGCCATTTCTTCAAACCCATTAAACTTTGACAACTTCATATACTGAGAGGGCTTATCCGCTGCAGTTGCATCTAATCGTAAAACCTTTACACCAAATTGGGGATTGTATTCAACCACTTTTAGTTTTACACCCGTATTTGATGTAAGAACAGAACCTACTTTTACCTTATCTGCAGTGTAATTTTTGAAATTTGCAGGGTTTAAGACATAACGATTTTTCGGGTCAAATATCCTTTCATAACCGTCATATTCTTTTTGTCCAAGATATCCCCTTAATGTCAAATAATTACGCAAACTATGCTCGTTTTCATCCGTCATTATTTCCGCGACCTTTTTTCTTTGAATGGCTTTCAAACTTTTGAATTTTGCATCAATTCCTGAATTTGGATACTCAACAGCCAACTTCTTTTGTAAAGAATCTGAAGCATAAATTTCGCTACCACTTTCAATCTTCAATTTGTCCCAAACTTTGTAATTCAACTTAGCAAATTCATCGTAAGACTCATATGCATCAAAAGGTGCATTTGCTGCGCTTGGTGTTTTTCCACCTTCCCTAATTAATGCTTTCTTGCTGACCCAAAAACCATTTTTAGGTTTACTTTCCATAATCGAATTGTATTTTTTGGCCTTGTCTTTGTAGTACACAGCAAAAATATCACTTCGCTTTATGTAAGTGTAATTGTCAGTCAGTTTTCCACCCTTTGCAAATTGATTCAAACCGTTTAAGAATTCTCCGCTTCGGAAAGTCAAGTAATTTTTTTTAGGATTACTCTTGTTTGGATTGACAATTGTTATTGCTTCAATATCCCTTTTGGAAACATAGCCACCCTTTGCGAATGCAGTGCTTTGAATATAGGGTTTACCATCAACTTCTGCCAAAACTACATTAACATCGGATTCTCTTTTCGCCTTAAAATATTGTGCCGCAGTTTTTTGAGCCCCATACATAGTATCTGCATACACCTCCACTCTTTTTCCTTTATAAAACGCCACATAACCATTTTTACCCTTTCCGATTACACCACCATCGGCCATATAGCCACCAAGTTCTTTTTTTATTATGTATTCTTTACTAAATACGCCATTATGTTTTCCACTACCAACTACCATATTCGCATACTCACGTGAAACTTTGGTTTTAAAAGAATTAATTTCATTGGGTAATTTTATTGTTACAAATTTACCAACCAAAGATTCATCCGATTGTTCATAAATATTTTTAGATTTAGGTGCTTGAATAATTCTTTTAAAGTCTTGATTTAATTCTTTTTTCGAAGAATAAGCATCGTTTTCTAAATATGAACCTTTAGCCATATAACCACCCATAGACATTTTATGAGCATTGTGGGTTTTTTCAATGTACGCTTCCATTTCTTCAACTGTTTTATGACCCAAATAGTTGCCCATTTGAAGTTTCAACACCTTGTACTTGGAAACGGCAAGTTTATCACCCGAAAGTTGTTTGTGATAAGCATCCACCAATTTTTCAAAGTCCTCATCAGGAACGGGCACATTGCTATCAAAACGCTTGAACGTATTTACATATTCGTAGTTTTCTCCCTCAGCCATATAGCCACCGTCGGCCATATAACCACCCATAGCACTCAATATTCTGCCGTCCATAGTTTCAACCGTGTGAGTATCCCTACCGACTAAACCGTGATAATCTGATGCTTTATTTAGACTTTTAGTTTTTAAAACGATTTTACCATCCAAGTTTTTAACGACAAAAGTTTGACTTTGTATATCACCACCTTTGGCCATTTCGTATTGGGAATATGCTTCGACCATATCTTTAGGATAAGAGCGAATACCATCTTCATTTTTCAATATTACACGTTCTTCGCCATATCCTTGGCTTGAATCCATTTCATATCGTACAAATTCAAATTCTCTACCAAGCACGACAATTTTATCGCCTTTTTTTAATTCACCACCTTTAGCCATCATATCATTTTCAGGGTAAAATTCCAATTCTTCAGCCGAATATGTCTTTTCCGTACCATCAGGAAACTTCAAATGGAAACGACGACCATATGTGACCATAATGGTTCCCATTTTGTTGTCAAGAATAACTCGAGCACTGTCACCAACTTGAGCGTTTTGATAAGGGAATTTACCACCCATAGCCATCTTTTTTGTGCCTATAGATGTGTATAACACATCACCGTCATCATTCATCACGAATATGCTTTCACCCTCTTTCATAAAGTCGCGCTTCATCATCGCGTAGGTCATAGCGGATGCTTTAGAACTGTATTCGCGCTCATCAACTGACATCATTTGGTCTCCTTTGGTTTTGTAAAGGTTTACATAAAAAGTTCCGTCTTCGTCATCCATAGGGTGAATTTTACCCCCTTTTGCCAAGTATGGGTATCCTGACTTGTATGAAGGGCTTTTACGGTCTTTACGGTTTTCACGGTTTTCATAGTAAACGCGACCACCGTCCGACTTACCAAACTGATTGGACCATCCTTTTCGTGCAACACGCCTTCCTGCGGGTAGAGCCTTTCTACCTGCGTCTCTACGCTTATCAGAGCGTCCAAATCCCGCAAGTTCAGGGTCGTTTTTCAATGCCTTGTCTATTACGTCATCTGCAACAGTCGTTTTTTTTGTCAACTCTTTTTTGGCTTCAGGAGCCGCGATGTCTGAATTCTGCGGAACAATCGTCTTTTCATTGACTTCTTTTTCCGTTTTTTCTTCACGCTGTTTGGCCGCGACTGCTTTAATTTGCGTATAAAGTTTATTCAATGCATCTTCAGCCTTCTTTTGAGTAGCCGCGTCTGCACTTGACAAACCTTGTTCGATTTTGTCCGCTGTAGCCCTAACTTTTTCAGGGAGTTTCAGTTTCTTTATTTTCTCAAGTTTAATTTTTGCTTGATTATTCATATTCGTATTTTTTTGTTATTTATTTAATTTTTACCCAACGCTTTACACCTTTGGAACTCTCTTTGACTTCCCAATTGTTTCCATCGTTACCTTTTTTAATGGTCCCAACAGAATTAAGGGTTGCACTTTCCGTCGGTGATGGACGCACAGCAACAGTCTGTTCTGTTGGTTTTGATTTTGGATATAATCCTTTGCTTTCCTGTTCGCTCAAATATTTAAAAACGTCTTCTCCATAATCACTGATTTCAAAATATTCAGTTGAATTTTGAATATCTTCTAAAGCCAATCCCATCGACAATAATCCACGAAGTTTGGAGAGAACAGCAAATTCATCCCACTTTGGTTTTTTATTAAATTGCTGTTGAAGAATTGTTGTTACGGTTCCTGCAGTTAACATCCCCATAGTGTCATTTAAAATTTTTAAAACCAAGTAAAAATCATAGTCAAGCGAACCGAAGTCTTTTTCAATTTTCGCTTGTTTTTCTTCTTCTCTGATTTGTCGGCCTGTTTTTTCTTTTGGTAGTTTGTCAACATATTCGTTACCTAACGGTGTAATTTGCCACACAATACCTCCATAAGATGTATTAATTTCTCGAACTAATCCCCTATCTCGCAAGGCAATTAAACGACTAAATATTGCTTTGTGGGGAAGAATAATGTTCATATTTGATAAATCATCTTTGATATTATCAGCGGATAATTTACCCGTGAAGCGGTATAAAATTCGCAGTATTTTTTCCACTGTTGGAGTCAACGGGGATAATTCATTTTTTATGTTTGCTATAATTTCACTTGTTCTTTTATCATCGGTCAACCTATATTCTACGGGTACGTGATTTAATTCTGTCACCAATTTCAATCCAATCAAAACATCCAATGCATATTTAACATCATTTCTGAGATATTCATTTGCAATTGTCTCGTCGACTTCTGCCCATATTTCAGATTGGTCCATTTCATTATATAATGTGCCTTTGCCTTGAGCAGGCGGTTTATCCAAAATCATCAAAATATTCTTTTGAAGAGCATCCAAGTTTTCAATATCAACAGGTAAAGTTAAAATTATTGATGAGGGAACTTGTTTGTTTTTTAATTCATATTCATTTATGAAGTCTTGCCCCTTGGTTGAAAGAGTTATACCAATCGATGACCTTTCCATAAAACCGTTGTCTTCCAAAACATCTATTTCTTGCAAAGTGTACTTTTGTTGATTATTGAAATTTACTGATTCCAATATTTTCTTGGTTGAAATAATTAATTTATCTGTCAACTGCATCAATTCCACAGTTTTCAAGATTGCATAAAGACGGTCATTTTGTGAAGGACTCGGCATTAATTCAGACTCAACAAAATCAGATAATTCATCGAATTCGGTCAAATCAACATCGCCTAATTCGTCATCATTGAGTTCCAAATCATCTTCAAGTCCTGTCAAATCAATTTCCTCTAAGTCCACTTCTGAAAGGTCAAAATCATATTCTTTCTCTTGGTCCACCAATTGCTGTTGATTTTCCAAAGGTTTGAAAGGCTCGAGTTGACCCGTGCCGTCTTTGGTTAGGCTCATTATCAATCTTAACCCCTCAGAAATACCATTGTATAATTCAGGAGACTCTTTCTCCATATCTTTTAAAATGGTATAATTTTGTGTAATAAACTCAATCGCAGCAATATCGCCTGTTGTCAATGTACTTTTATTTTTGCTATCAAATACGATTTGGTCAGGGTCATTTTGATTATCTAAAGAGGGTTGTTTTGGTGTAATATATGATTTACCTTTTGGAGTAAGAATATATAATAATCCACTATTACTACTTTGGTTATTATTGATTAATTCTTTTTGAAGCAAATCACTTATCGCACGATTAACATCACTGTCGACATAATTTGTAGTCTCTAAGAAAAAATTACGGATTCTAATCAACTCCACACCCAAATTCTTGTCTGCCAAAAAATCAATTATTTCTTGTTCCAAAGTCGTTAAAGATTCTCCGTTATCCGTCATATTTTGATTTTCTTCACCTCTTTCCAAAGTCACTAAATCACTTTGATTGGTCGTCTGTGATGATGCATTACTATTTGCACCTGCAAAACCTTTGATGAAATTAAAGGTATTTTCAGGCATCTCAAACCTCAATTGAGAACCATCATTTGCCACTTTAGAGCGATATGACCGAACTCCTTTTTTTGTTATAGTATAATCGTCAAGTCCTACTTCGTAAGTATTTTTAAGATTCTCAGGGTCAACAAATAAATATATGTACCCATAACTCACTTCAAAACCCTCATCATTATACATTTTCGGCAAAGGCTTTGTATAAGACGAATCTGTCATCCCGTCAAACCCTTGACCTTCAAATAGGGGCTGTAAAATATTGTCCAATTGCTTGGCATCAAGTAAAAAATTTTTCCGAGTACCATTTTCTTCCCAAATAAAATTTATCTGAAATTCTTGAAGTTTAACTCTGACAGAGCGGCTTGATTTATTAACAGATGTTTTTATAAATGGAAAAAACTGTTTGAGAAATTGTCTTATTATATACGCATCTCCCGTAGTCCCTACACTTGTTTTGCTGTAGGATGGAACATCTTTATATTCGATGGCTCCCCAATTTGGACTTATTTGTTGAAAGTAATATTTATCCCTTGTAGCCATTATCTTATTTTTAAATCAGAGACGTTAACAGGGATACAATCCCCTAAAAACGCGTATCTCTGATACACGTTATCAAATTGGTCATTAATATCCATCGGCTGACCCGCATCGTCAACTTGAGTAAGCCTTGGCTCGAATTTTCTTTCACCCGCTGACATATATTCAATGTCATACTTGATGAAAAAAGTATCGGGAATAATTGGATTTTGTAGAACCAAAAGGTTCTGAACTTTGGCACCATTGGTGCTTGCAATTTGTAAATTTTTTAGTATTTCCTGTAGCGTTTTGAACGCGCTTTGACTTATTTTCATATGTTTACCCTTTCCAATTCATTATATAAATTTTCTGCTAATAAATCCATTTTTTCAATCTGTTCTGCAGGCGTAGGAAATGGTTCATTTTCAGCATAAATAGCAACGTCGTTTATTAAATTACTTATATATCCTTTTATATCAGGATTAATTTCCAAAATACCATTATTTACATTATCGTTTAATGTTAAATATTCTTGATTGCAAATAGACCCCATATACCGAAAAATTACCCTATCACGAAATTCTGTATCCCCAAAAGTGACATTTTTATTATTTACATAATAAACATATTCACTCAAAAAGTTTTTCATTTCTTTTGCAATATATTCCATTTCTTTTCGTGGTTCTTTTGTATTCAACAATAGAACATAATCCCGCAATTTCATTGCACAAAAATTCATCCACCATTCAATAAATTTACCGTAATATGGAGAAAGGGTAATAATTTCATCTATTTGAAGCGACCCCCAAATATCTCGCGCTGTATCACGAATTACATCCTGATAATATTTGATTGACATTGAGTGAAACAGTATTTGTGCCTCGGGTCTCACTTCCTTACCCTTAAAAATACCTGCCTTGACATATTCTTGATATTTATTTTTATAACGCTCAAATCCAACCCTGTAATCAATTTCTTGCCAATCAGGATTACCTCCTGTTGGATAGTTATCGGCTACCAAATCTTGTTTTTGCGCTTCTTGAATAACATTGGTGTAAATTGTGCCTGAACTTTCCTGTGAAATTGCTAAAGCAATTGCGGGGTCAAACTCCTCACCGTATTCTTTTGCCAAAAATGGTTGTACCGTTAAATAATCATATGGCTCGGTCAGAAAATTTCGAATATTATACATAGGCAAAGTTGCATCAGTCAGCAAATCTTTTTCCCTTATGGTATGGTCTGAACTAAAAACAACAAATCGTGTCGGATAAAAACGACACTTAATTCCAAGACTCTCAAAATATTGACAAACCATAATAGCAGGTAAATGTCTCAACGCATAACCCTCTGCTCCATAAACACTTGTATAATAAAATAAAGAATAAATTTCAACATAATTGACTTTACCACCTACCCTTTTAAACTTCAAATAAACTTTTTTTGTAGTGGTTGCAAATTGCAATTTTGCGCCTTTTACATTGTCCTTAATTGCAACAGTGCCTTTTTGATATTGTTGACAAACGTACTCAATTTTGTCTTCGTCAATAAAGTAAAATTGACGAATACCAAGAATGCTTCTTTGTTGAACAAAATTTGGTGGCACAACACCACTGAGTGTACCATACTCAGCAAACCTATTTGGTTTTTCTTTTGCTAACTTTTCTGAGTAATATTCAGGTACCCTATACAAGCCTTTTGAGGCCAAAGAAAAATCAAAAATACCCTGAGGTTTATCGGTGGTTATAATACGCGATTTATCTTTTGAACCTCCCAATTGGAATTTTAAACCAAAATCAAAAAGAACTTTTTTGAAGGTTGTATCATAAAAAAACCGTTTATAACGTCTAATTTCTTCATCATATTCTTTTTGACCGTAGTCCGCAGCCGTCGGTGTGCTACGACCATCATCCTTAAATTTTTTAATGGCTTCAATTAACTTCTCTTGGTCATCAAATGACCAACCAACAATAGGATATCCCGACCAATTACCAAATAAAGCCATAGAGATTATGAATTTTTGCTTGCCTCGTATGCAGTAATCATACGATTTGCCTCGTTAATTTCATCTTGAGTGTTAAAATCAGGTGCTTTAGCATTATATGGCATTTTATTTTTTGCGTCCAAGACCATTTTGAAGTTGTCAAGATTGGTATTTGGGTCGTCTTGAATTGCCTGTTTGATTGCAGGTTTGAACAAATCCAAAAAAGTAACAAGTGACTCTACGACTGTTTTAGGGTCTGTAATTAAATCAAAGGCTTGGTTTCCAACATTTTGCTTATTCTTATCGACTACCTCTCTATAAACCTTGTAAGTTTCTTTCAGGTTCATCATAAGACGAATGGAAACAAACGCTTGCCCTGTAGCATTCAGTGAAATAATTTTTTCACGTAATTTGGTACCGTAAATCCAAATGAATGCAAATCCTTCCATAATAGAATTGAATTCGTATTCATAATCCACGAAAATTTTGTAAGTGCTTCCCACAAAACGGTCTTGCAAAGACAAATCCTGTTTAAAGTTCGCTTCGTAATCAGGGTCAACAGTATTCAAGGGTACGTTACCCGTTGCAATAACCATTAAGTTACCCAAAACCAATTTTTCATTTCTACCATTTAGAATTGTTGGTGGCTTTGTTGCTCCTGTAACCTTATCAAATTTGAAATCTTTGACTTTTGCCAAGGCTTCGTTTAACAAACCTGCAGTGTTTGGGTCAAGTTTAGGTAACTCATCCAACAATAAGACAACTCCTGAAACTTTTCTTTTATCACCATTAGGAGAAATGATTTCATTTGCCCAAGCCATAGAGACTTTACCTTCTTGATATCCATCGATGGTTTGACCTCCTATAATATCAATCGGAGAAGTAAATTGGTTACAGTTCAAAGTAATTAATTCCCAATCCAACAAATCTGCTATTTCACCCGCAGTATATGTTTTTCCTGTTCCCGCACCTCCATACAAATAAGCGTTATTTCGCGCTTGTACGTCGGATAACAAATCTTGAACAAGTGGACGCTTAATAAAGGCATTGCTTACAACTTTTGTAGACACAGCAGCCATCTGACGCAAAGTCAATTCGACTTTCGTCTGAGACTGAAGCATCGCCTTTAATCCATCGCTTAATTGAGAAAAATCGATTTTTGCTTTAGCAATTTCGTCATCTACAATTTGTTTGATTTGCTGTGGATTTGCTGATTTACCCCCATAAGCATTTACTGCCGCTTGCATCGCATTAAGGACCGCTTGAATTTGAGGGTCTAAATTGCCCGTAGTTGCCGCAGTTTGAACCTGTGCAGAGCCAATTGAAGCCAAACGGTCAATTTGCTTTTGTGCCTGATTTCTAACTAACTCAGGATTGGTTGTATCATTTACAACGTCCTGATAATATTCTAATGTGCCTCTTTGTGCCATATAATTTATTCTCTTATTTTTTCAATTATTTTTTTTGCCAATTCATTCATCGAGATATTTGAATTCGATAAACCTAAATTTTGTTTAATGGGTTCAACCGATTGTGGATTTGATGCAAGGAACATCATCGCAGAGCCCGCAGTTCTTAATTGACCACGTACTTGGTTTGTCGTTTTATTCAGATTGTCCGCAATCATTTCTATTAGAGGTATGTCTGAAGTTTGTGTACTACCATAAACAGCACCACCATCACCACCACCATTTAAGGTTCCTGCACGTCCTGCTGAACCCGATGTACTTGCACCTCGCGAACCACTTGAGCCACTTGAGCCACCTGAGCCACCTGAGCCACCTGAGCCGCCTGAGCCGCCTGAGCCGCCTGAGCCGCCTGAGCCGCCTGAGCCACCTGAGCCTCCTGAGCCTCCTGAGCCTCCTGAGCCGCCTGAGCCACCTGAACCGCCTGAACCACCTGACCCACCTGAGCCACCTGAACCGCCTGAGCCACCTGAACCACCCGAACCACCTGAACCACCCGAACCTTGAGAGCCCTGTGACCCTTGAGAGCCCTGTGACCCTTGAGAGCCCTGTGACCCTTGAGAGCCCTGTGAAGGCATTTGTGGTGGTGGGGTACCGTGACCCGTACCATCGTTTTTCAGTGGAATAATAAACCAAGTTTGCGATTTCGGACCACCACCTCCTTGTGGAAAGGTAGAAGGAATTGGCAAAGATGTTTTATCAGAAAAATCTTGGTCAAACAATAACAACAAATCATATTCTTCCCCATTAATAGTCGTAGTTATCTCTTTAGATTTTGGACTTGTCGAAGCCGTGTTTGTATCCGTTAAAGTTGTGACATATTCTCCTATAAAGTTACCGCTCGCATCGGGTTGTATGGAAGAACTAAACACGTATAATATGTTATCAGAATTTATATCAAATCTGCCTAATAAAATTTTTTGTTCTTCAGGTGGTTGTGGTGGTGGATTGCCTGTTTGCTGCTGATTAAAACGCTCATTTAGGTCCATAAAGAAATCATACGCCTCTTCTTCGTAGTAAAAGCCATACGAATTTGGAATGACAACAGGATTCATTATCATTTCTAAATTTACATTTTCGTCACGCGAATAATTTTTTGCTGTAAGAAATTC
>Ga0102815_10000541_pt1 | contig 25344 bp, 25 predicted proteins | sample ColrivemetaGS759_FD_79113 | JGI IMG/M metagenome (GOLD analysis project Ga0102815, IMG submission 79113) | Estuarine microbial communities from the Columbia River estuary - Ebb tide ETM metaG S.759 | ecosystem: Environmental > Aquatic > Marine > Intertidal zone > Estuary | place: USA: Columbia... | reverse complement strand
GATCAAAATCAAGCAATAAAATTATTAAATGAGATTGATATAAGTTTTATTTCAAAAATGAATTATTTTGTAGAATTTTATAAAATTTTACTTAAAGCAAGAATTCTTGAACAAGATCTTAGCGGTATTTATAAAGTATTTAACTCAAAGAATTTTAATAAACTAAAAATTTCAAATTTAATAAGTGATATAAATAATTTAAGGGATGACTTATTCGATGTTACATCTATTAATGAAACCCATGTTTTGAACTATTTTTTTAGTGAACTTAAGCTATCCATCAAACAATAGTTGTTCCGCCATCTATAACTATTGTTTGTCCATTTATATAACTTCCTGCATTTGATGAAAGCATAATTGCCGTACCTGCAATCTCATCCGCCTCACCAATTCTTTTCATAGGATTTGATTGGAGCACTGTATTTAATATATCTGGATTTTCCCATAAGCCTTTTGCAAAATCAGTCTTTATTAATCCTGGAGCTATAGAGTTTGCTCTTATATTTTTATGTCCAAATTCTGCTGCAATATTTTTTACAATCATAACGTCAGCTGCTTTACTTATATTATATGCGCCAAGAAATGCACTTCCTTTGATTGCTGCAATACTTGATATGATAATTATCGTACCGTCTTTTTTTTCAATCATATGCGGCAAACATAAATTACATAGGAGTTGATTAGATCTAATATTGTTATGCATTACTTTATCAAATTGCTCTATATCCATATCAAGCATTGAGCCCATGAATGTGTTTGTAGCAGCATTACAAGTTAAAGAGTCTATTCCACCCAAAGTATGCATTGTTTTATCTACTAAATTTTTAAGTTGATCTTCATCTGCAATATTGCAAGCAATAGGAAATGCAACCTCTTTACCAACATTATCATTTATCTCTTTTGCTACATCTTCGCAGGCGTCAATCTTTCTTGATGATATAATGACATTAGCACCCATAAGTGCTGATTGATGAGCTATTGATTTACCAATGCCTTTAGAGCTACCTGTTATTAGAATTGATTTGTTATTAAGATTAAATAATGACATTTTTTGTTTATAATGATTTAACAATAGAAGGAATATTATCATGATGATTGAAATATACGGAAAAACTTTCTGTCCATATTGCGATAAAGCAAAAGCTTTGTGCGAAAGAGAGGGTTATGAATATTTGTACAAAGAGCTAGATAAGGATTTTTCTAGAGATGAATTTTTTGACATTTTTCCTACAGCTAGAACTTTCCCTCAAATTAAAATTGATGGCAGTGATGTGGGTGGTTATACAGACCTAGAAGCTTGGTCTCAAAATAAAGGATAGTTATGAATCAATTTAATGAATTTTTATTACTTCTAGATAGTAATCTAAGTGGCTCATGGTGGTTTCCAATTTTACTTGTTGGAACTGGCATATTTTTTACAGTATATCTAGGCTTTCCTCAATTCAGATTTTTTGGCAAGGCATGGAAGTTGGTTTCTGGTAAAAATACTAAATCTGATGCTGAAGGAGAAACAACTGGCTTTGAAGCACTTACTACAGCAATGTCAGGTGCGGTTGGTACAGGTAATATTGGAGGTGTAGCACTAGCCATATGGACAGGTGGGCCAGCGGCTATTTTTTGGATGTGGATAACAGCAATTTTTGGAATGACTACAAAATTTGTGGAAGTGACTTTGGGCCATAAATATAGAACTAAGCTTGAGGATGGCTCAATATCAGGTGGACCTATGTATTACATAGAACATGCATTAAATATGAAATGGGTTGCAGTTTTATTCGCATTTTTAATGATGATTACAGCAATTGGTTCTGGAAATATGCCACAAATCAACAATATAGCATTGGTGATGAATACAGAATTTTCAGTACCAAAATTATTTACAGGTTTATTTTTAGGTGTTCTATTGTGGATTATCATAATTGGAGGAATAAAAAGGATTGCCTCTGTAGCTAGTAAGATTATTCCAATTATGGGATTGATTTATCTTGGTGGAGCTTTGATTGTCCTTATTGAAAATTATCAAAATATTTTACCTTCATTTCATGCTATCTTTGCTCAAGTTTTTACTGGCTCTGCTGCAGTGGGCGGATTTTTGGGTGCTAGCTTTGCTATGAGTTTAAAATATGGTGTTGCAAGGGGTTTGTACTCTAATGAAGCTGGTCAGGGGTCTTCTCCAATAGCCCATGCATCTTCAAAAAATAAATCTATTGATCAAGGTGTTGTTTCAATATTAGAGCCTTTTATAGATACTATTGTTGTATGTAGTGTTACGGCTTTGGTGATTTTATCCAGTGGTGTATGGACTGAAAAATTTGATACAACATTTTCTAAAACTGATATGGTGGTATTAAATGGTGTATACAGCGATGATAAGAATGACGATGGACAATATTTATATCCTAAACATATAGAAGAATTAACAAATTACGTACAATCTATTAACTCAAGTGTTGATGAATTTTCAGGTTTAATTAATATTGAAAATGGCATAATAACTAATAATAATATTACTGTTCTTCATTCAAGATCTATTGCTGAGGATATACAAATTGTCAATAATTCATCAAAAGATTCTTTTACTGGAAATTTATCTGTAATAAATGGGAAGGTTTTACTTGATGGTGTTACTTTTGAGGGTAAGTCTCTTGTAAGTTCTGCCGAGTTGACAGCTAGAGCATTTTCACAAGGCTTATTCGGCTCCTATGGTGGAAAATTAGTTGCGATTGCATTACTTCTTTTTGCTTTTTCAACAGCTATTACATGGTGCTATTATGGTGATAGGTCAACAGCATATATTTTTGGTGAAAGAGGCGTATTCTGGTACCGAAATTTTTATGTTTTATGTTTTATTTTAGCAGCCGTTATAGATACCACTATCGTATGGAATATAGCATATGTTGTTGTTGCACTTGTTTCAATTCCTAATTTAATCGCCCTTTTTGTATTAAGAGATGAGATGAAAGATTTGACAAAAGAATTTATTAAACAAAGCTAATACTTTTTTACTAAATATATGAAAATTTTTTTTTTCCTTATTTCTATTATTTTAATCTCCTCATGTGGTGGTGGAGGAGGCGGAGGCTCTCCAAACAATAATACGCCAATAACAATTAACCCATTTATTCAAATTTTTTCAAGTGATAATTATAATCCTGCTCAAAATGATGTATTTACAATTACATGGATTACATCAATGGCAATTGAGTGTGTAGCTTCTGGTGATTGGGAGGGCTTAAAAATTGTATCTGATTCTGAAGAATTTTCTTTGTCTGAAATTGGAAGCTATACATTTATACTGACTTGCACAGGAGAAAATGGAGTTTCAACAGTGCAAGATTCTATTACTATAAATGTTACAAATAATGGTGCTTACTCATCACAATGTAAGACGCCTACCAATGATTCTGATGAATATTGGTTTGAAGATTTTAACAATCCCTCTCTTGACTCTGATACATTTAGCTATCAAATTGGGAACGGTTTTTTTGAAGGAAATCAATGGATTAGTGGTTGGGGTAATAATGAACCACAATATTATACTGGGTCTGGAAGTGGGAATAATGGCAATTATGCAAAAGACTATAATCCAACAAATAACACTACCGAAAATTTATTTATAGAGGATGGTTATTTAAAAATCCAACCAATCTATAATTCTAATGATCCATTTATTGATCCATATAATGGAACAACTCAATGGCGACATACTTCAGCAAGATTAGTAACATCTGATAAAAGAATTTTTCAACATCCTTCAAAAATAACATTATGTTTTAAAGTTCCAGATGGTACGGGCTTTTGGCCAGCTATATGGATGCTACCTCAAGGATTTATAGACAATAATAAAGTTTGGCCTGATGATGGTGAAATAGATCTTATGGAAGCAAGGGGCAGACTATCTCAGGTAATAAGTTCGGCAATTCACTTTAAAGCAAATTGGGGTTCGCATTCATTTCTATCAACAGAAGCACATGTTGATATGGAAAACAATTTTCAGGATGTATTTCATTCAGTTACTTTTGAATGGAAAGAAAATTCTATAAAAATGTTTCTAGATAATTCAAATGAGCCTTTTTATGAAGAAGGCTCACAATCAAACCCTCTTATAGGAGCTAATTATCCATTTAATGAACCATTTTACTTGCTTCTAAATGTCGCATCTGGAGGTAACTTTGATAGCGCTCACGAAACAAATACAGAAATGTTTTGCCATAATAAAGAGTGTTCAAATTTATCAATTCCTGACAGAGGAAGGTTTTTGATTGATTATATAGAGTATAAGTCTATCGATTAGTATTCCTTTTTTCTAGTTCAACCATTACATCATTTAGTGATAAATCTTGAGATTTTAGAAGAACTATTAAATGAAATAATAAATCAGCTGATTCTTCTATCAACCTTCCATCATTGGTTACAGCAGCTATAGCTGTTTCTCCTGCTTCTTCAGAAACTTTTTTTGATATTTCCTTTACTCCCTTTTTTAACAGAGTGTTCACATACGAATTTGAATTAGTATTTACTTTTCTTTGTTCTATAAGGTTCTCTAAAACAGAAATAATTGCCAGTGGACTCTTTATTTCAGACTCAAAACATGAATAATTTCCTTTGTGGCACGTTGGCCCGATTGGATTTGCTCTGATTAATAATGTATCTTTATCGCAGTCTAATTCTATAGAACTTAGAAGCAGCTTATTTCCAGAAGTTTCTCCTTTTGTCCAAAGTCTTTGTTTAGATCTGCTAAAAAAAGTAACCTCATTTGTATCAACTGTTACTTGAAGTGATTCATCATTCATATATCCAAGCATCAATACATTAAGTGACGAAGCATCTTGAATAACTGCTGGTATTAAACCTTTATCATTCCATTTTATATTTTTTATATCCATATTTAACACCTAACATTAATCGATTTATTTTTTAAACTTTCTTTTAATTTATTTATATTTATTAAATTTTTATGGAATACACTTGCAGCTAATGCACCACTAGAGCTTGTTTTGGTTAGGACTTCATTGAAATCCATTTCAGAACCAGCTCCTCCGGATGCTATTAATGGTACCTCACAATCACTTAACATTAAATTTAATTGATTTATGTCATAACCATTTCTCACGCCATCTTGATTCATACAATTCAATACAATCTCACCAGCTCCTAATTCTTGAATAGTATCTATCCATTTTTTTGTTTCTAAGTCTGTATTTGTAATTGTCTTTTCGTCACCAGTATGTGAAAAGACAACGTAGTTACCATCAATATTTTTAGAATCTATCCCAACAACTACACATTGACTTCCGAACTCATCAGCAAGTTCTCTTATAAGGTTTGGCCTTTTGATAGCTGGACTATTTATAGATATCTTGTCTGCACCTGAATTTAAAATTTCCTTAGCATCATCAATACTATTAATACCTCCAGCAACACAGAAGGGGATATTAATTAGTTCAGCAATTAATTTAACCCATTCTTTAGAAACAGTTCCATTATAAGTGCTTGCTCCAATGTCATAAAAAACTAATTCATCAGCACCTTCATTATTATACTTCTGAGCTAAATCTAATATAGAACCTACTATCTGATGATTTTTAAATTTTATGCCTTTAACCACAGAGCCATTTTTTACATCAAGACATGGGATGATTCTCTTAGTTAACATTACGAAGTTCCATTAAAGAAATTTTGTTTTCATATATTGCTTTACCAACAACGCATTCATGGCTATCAATTGATTGAAGTCTATTAATATCATTTATAGAACCTATACCGCCTGAAGCAATTAAGTTCAAATTTTTGTTATTTAAAATTTGTTTATATATATTAATATTTGGCCCTTCAAGAGTGCCGTCAAGTGAGATGTCAGTCGCTAAAATATTTTTAATCCAATAATTTTCTTCTATATAATCAAATAGACTTATATTTGTATTTTCTGTCCAACCATTAACTGATAGAAGTGGTGTTTTATTTATAATCTTAAAATCTAAACCGTATATTATTTTTTTTGTTGGTATATTATTTTTAAGTTCTATTTTAAAAATATCATTAGTAATAGCTGCCGTACCAACGATTATTCTATCAACGTTATAAGAAAATAATCTTTCAATTTTATTCATATCTCTTATTCCACCACCAACCTGTATCTTAATATTTTTAATACTTGCTATTTCTCTAATTAATTCAAGGTTTTCATTACCCCCAGTTTTGGCAGCATTAAGATCTATTAAATGTATGTAGGTAAAACCTGCATTGATAAATTTACTAACTTGCTCAATAGGATTATCGTTATAGTTTGTGACCTCTGCGTAGTCCCCCTTTAGCAACCTGACACAACTACCATCAAGTAAATCAATAGCTGGTATTATCTTCATATAGTTGAAATAAAATCTTGTAAAAATTTTTCACCAATATTTGATGATTTTTCAGGATGAAATTGACATCCAAGAAAGTTATCTTTCTTAACAATTGAATTGAATTTTTTCCCATAATAACTATACCCAATTGTGTATTCATTAATGTCTGTGTAATAACTATTAGCAAAATAGTAATGACCATTAAGGGTATCTTTATGAGAAATAACATTATTCCAACCCATCTGAGGAACTTTTATACTTCTATCAGGTAGAAATTTTTTAACATCCCCCTCTATTATGCCAAGGCATTTCGTATCATCTTCTTGTGAATAATCAAAAAGGATTTGCATGCCTATACATATACCTAGTGTTGGTTTATTCGATTCCTTTATTAGACTAATTAAATTTTTTTCCTTTAATCTGTTCATTACTATTCCAGCCGAACCAACACCAGGTAAAACATACGCATCCATATGTTCTAACTCTGAACTTGAATCTGATATAGATACATTCATATTAATTCTTTTAAAAGAGTAATAAATTGAATTTAAGTTATCACCGCCGCAGTTAACAATACCTATATTCATAATACGCCTTTTGTTGATGCAATATTATTATTCATATTTTTAGCAAGTGCAGCGCTTAAAGCTCTTGAAAAGCTTTTAAACGTTGCTTCTATAATATGGTGACTATTAGAACCTTTTGTATCAATATGGCATGTAAAACTAAGAGTATTAACGAAGGATATAAAAAAATGTTCGAACATTTCTGTTGGAAAATCCCCAACATACTCTCTTAATTTTGATGTTTTCATTTTTAAAAGGTTTCTTGATGCCATGTCTATACTTACATTAGATATTGTTTCATCCATAACTAATGATTCATTTGAAGAGTACCTTTCTATATTTCTTCTTTTTCCAAGTGCTAGCTTGAAAGCATCACCAAGTGCAATTGCGACATCTTCAATTGTATGATGCTCATCTATTTCTAGATCTCCTATAGAATTTATAGTTATATCAAATTTCCCATGTTTGGCAAATTGTTCAAGCATATGATCAAAATATTTCAAACCAGTATTAATATTATAATTTCCAATCCCATCAATATTTAGATTTATAAATATACTTGTCTCTTTGGTAGTTCTTTTAATGAATGATGTTCTTGATACTTGATATGTATTCTCTAATGCATACCTTTCTCTAATAGTTACAGCTTTAGAATGAGCATCCAGGCATTCAGCTTCAGCTAAAGTTTTAACTGTTGGCGCTAAATTCATGAAACCCTCTGGTGTAGCAGTTTGAAAGGTAATTATTTTCCCAAAATCCTTAACTGACAAACCTGAGTATGTTTTTGCAGCTCCTGCTGTTGGAAGTGTATGATTTGAACCTGATGCATAGTCACCAAAGGATTCAGGTGAATAATTACCACAAAAAACTGAACCTGCATTATTTATATATGGTGCAATTTTTGAGAAATCGTTATCTAGAAGAATTAGATGTTCAGGCGCATTGATATTTATAAAATCAATTACCTGTTGATCGTCAGATGCATTGACTAAATAAATATTATTAATACTAGATTGTAAGATTTCTTGTCTACTGAGTGATTTTTTTTGCAAATTAATTTCATCTGAGATGTTTTTGATTAAAGATTTATTTTTTGAGATAAGAACTGCTTTTGCATCTTTACTGTGCTCAAGCTGAGACAGTAAATCTGAAGCAATTATATCTATTTTATTCTTGTCATTAGAGACAACATAAACCTCACTTGGACCAGCTGGCATATCAATTGAAATATCTTTACTGACAAGCATTTTTGCTTCAGTTACATATTGATTACCTGGCCCAAATATCTTCAAACATTTTGGTATTGATTTAGTGCCATAAGCCATTGCAAAAATAGCTTGAGAGCCACCAACCTTATAAACATTTTTAATATTTAATAAACCTGCTACCCATAATATTGCTGGATCAATATTTCCTTCCTTGGAAGGGGGAGTGCATACAACAATATTATTACAACCAGCAATTATGGCTGGGATAGCTTGCATCAAAAAAGAACTAAAAAGAGGTGCAGTTCCGCCTGGTATATAAAGACCTACAACATCAATAGGCTTAAATTCAGACCATAATCTAACGCCTTTTGTTGTTTCAATATTTTCAATTGATAAGCCTTCAAGTTGTTTTTCATGATATTTTTTTATATTTGCATATGCAACTAATATTGCTTTTTTTATACTTTCACTTAACAGCTTATCCGCATTCTTAAACTCAGATTTTTTTACCTTAAAATTATTAATAGATTTCTCTTTCAATATTTTACTGATCTCTCTTAACCCATCATCACCATTATTTATAACTAATGATTTAAATTTTTTTATAGCACTAATGTCTTTTTTAGAAAGATCAGATTCTTTAAAATCTAAAATAGGAATATTTTTATTTAGAATTAGATTTTTCATTTTAATTTAATATTTTTTCTACAGGCATAACTAAGATAGAAGAGGCTCCTTTTGCCTTAAGTTTTTCCATTGTTTCCCAAAAAATTGGTTCTTGGCATAGTGCATGAATTGCTACTTTTTTAGTATCTTCAAGAGGAATTATTGTTGGTGATTCAGATCCTGGAAGTAGTTTGCATATTTCTTTTGCCCTAGATGCATCAGAATTTAACATGACATACTTACTTTCTATAGCATTAACAACACCTTGCATTCTGCTTATAATCTTTTCTGCAATTTTTTCTTTATCTTTGTTTAGATTTTTATTTTTAATTAAAACTGCTTGAGATTTTAAGATAACTTCAATTTCTTTTAAGTTATTTGCTTCTAAAGTTGCTCCAGATGAAACAAGATCACAAATCATATCAGACATACCAATATAAGGCGTAAGCTCTACTGATCCATTGATATTTATTATTGAAGCATTTATACCTTTATCTTTTAGATACTTTTTTACAGTATTTGGATAAGATGTAGCAATTTTCATATTATTAAAACTCTTAATTTTATTATTTTTTGGAGCAGCAAATGATAGTCTGCAATTAGAAAATCCTAGATTAATTATTTTTTCAATATAAGTTCTTTTAAATAAAGATTTTTCAATAAGAACATTTTCACCAACTATTGCTAAATCAGCATCCCCATTTGAAACTAAAGATGGAATATCCTCACTTCGAACAAATAGAATATCTATTGGTAGATTATAAGATTTAGCTAACAGAGTATCTCCTTTGGTAGAGAAGTTAATACCTGATTTCCTAATCAAATCAGAGCTATGATTAAACAATCTTCCTTTTTTTTGTATAGCAATAGTTAATCGATTTTTCATTATTTAATCCTTTTTAGTATTTTTTTATATCCTTGATATGGCTCATTTGATAAAAAACGAGCAACTCTAGTTACTGTTGTTGTACTTGTTTTCAACTTTGCTGCAATCTCTCTGTAAGATAATTTATCTTTATACAGAAGTTGGGCAACAGACCATCTTTCTTCTAGGGCTTTTAATTCAGCTGGTGTGCAAAGATCTTTTAAGAACTCATTAACTTCTTTTTTATTTTTTAATAATAAAAATACTTCATTTAGATTTTTCATTTGTATCAGTGTATTACTATGTTAATACAAAGTAAAGTAAAAAAAAGGCTTATTTATATAAGCCCTTTTGTTAACAAATATTAATCTTTTGTATTAACCCATAAAGGTAAAACTGCAATTAATAGTCCTGCTGTGAAGAACATCCAGCCACCAACTGAGGCAATCATATTACCTTCAGATTGTGCATTTAACCAAGCTTGTGAGCCTGCTCCAAGATCTATATCTCCATTTGCTGCATCTAGAGCAGTTAATGCAAGAGCGTGTCCTTCATAAGTACCACTAATCAATCCTGATAGGTTAATACCTATTAAGAATACTGATACAGCAAAAGCTGTCCCAATTAATTTAGCCACTATATTTGCTCCTTTATCAATCATTACGCTGCTAAATCTTGCAGCTACCCATACAGCTATTACTGTTGCAAGAAATAAAGTAGCATTAGCACCTCTTCCGTTTGCAAATAAGTTCCAAAGTTCTATTTCGTAGGAAACGCTTGTAAATAAATCCATATTATCCTCTCCCAAGGTTATTAATTAATCAATATTTATACAATAAATTTTAAACTAAATGAAGTTTTTTTGTTGTTGTTAATGTAAAGTAATTATGTATTTTTTCTATATGTTAATAGTGAAACTATTTCTAGATGTCTTGTATTTGGAAATTGATCAAATATTTCTATTTCTTTAATTTTAAAATTTTTTAATAACTTAATATCTCTTTCATAGGTTATGTAATCACAAGATATATAAATTATATTATTAAATTTTTTAATAATATCAATAACATTTGCCGTTAAACCTGATCTTGGTGGATCAACAAGTACATGAGAAAAATTATAATCTTTTATAGTTTTATAATTCATTCTTCTAAAAAGTCTTCCCTCAAATGCTTCGGCTACTTCTTCAGCTGAAAGTCTTGAATATGAAATATTTTTTATATTTGATTCTTCAATAGATCTGGATAAACATTTTATTGATTGTCGATTATTTTCAGTTGCAAAGACATGATCAAAATATTTTGAAAGGGGTAAGGTAAATGTACCAGATCCACAATACAGTTCGAGAAGGTCATCTGTTTTACCTAATAAAGAAATGGTCTTATTTATCATTTTAGGCATGTGATAATGATTAGGTTGATAGAATGATTGATCTGTTTGATAAAGTCTCACCCCAAGAGACTCGATATAGTCATCGAGCATTCCATCGCATGTTGAGAAAAATTTATTTTTTGATCTAAGGTTTATATCAATTTTTAGTACTTTTGAAAGTTTTAATGCTTGATTTTCAATCTTTGAACAAAGTTTTTTATGATAAACCAACGAAACAAGTATATGGTTTTGATTATTACATCTAAAATTGATTTGAAATAACTTTGTTCTTAATAGTTTATTTGAATTAATTTTTTTTAAAAGTTCAGGCATTAATAATTGTATTGATGGTCTTGCTATTCTTAAATTTGATATAAATTTAATATTTCCATTCTCATCAAACATAGTATAAAAGTTATTCTTATAACCAAACTCTACTCTAGACCTATACCCATAGACAGGGCTAAGATTAATATGAATGTTATCAATGTAATGATTTTTTAAGAGTTCGATGGCTTTACTGAACTTATTCATTTATTTGGTATAAAAAAGGTAGTTATAATAAATATAATCCCCATAAATGATATATTAAGTAATACAAATAAAAGCATAGCTTTTTTAACAGAAATATTTTTTAGATCTTTTTCTAATTCAATTTTTGTTTTAATACCAAGTAATGAACTAGCTATTCTCTTTAACCACATAAATATATGAGTAGTAAAATTATTAATATCACAGAGTCGGCAGAAAAGTATTTAGCTAAATTGCTCAAAGATAAAAACGAAACTGACATTGCAGTAAGAATTTTTATATCTGACCCTGGTACTCCAAGGGCTGAAACGTGTCTTGCATATTGTAAACCAGATGAAGCAGAGCAGGATGATATCATTATAAATCTTAAGTTAATTACAGTGCATATTGAAAAAAGAAGCATGCCATTTTTAGTAGATGCAGAAGTTAATTTTGATAACGATACTTTTGGTGGTCAACTCACAATAAAAGCACCTAATGCGAGATTACCTAATATCTCACCTAATAGTCCTCCAGAAGATAGAATAAACTATGTTATCTATAATGAAATAAACCCAATGCTAGAGTCACATGGAGGAGAGGTAAGCCTTCTTGAATTTACTAAAAATGGCGAGGCCATCCTGCAATTTGGTGGTGGGTGTCAGGGTTGCGGTATGGTTGATGTGACTCTGAAAGATGGAATTGAAAAAACTTTATTAGAGCAAATACCTGAGCTAAAGTCTGTTAAAGATAGTACAGATCATTCCTTAGATGATAACGCTTATTATAAAAGCTAAATTTCTTTAATAGCTACAACAACACCAAAATATGGATGATCAAAATAGTGAATTTCGTTATTAAAAATTCTTTTATCCTCATCTATAAACCACTTAATTTTTTCTGAGGTTAATATCTCATTTTTATCATTTTTATTATTATTCATATCAATAAAATCATTTTTACTATTTAGTTTAATCTCAATATTGTTTTTCAAATTTTTATTTGAAGAGACTTCAAGTAATTTTTTATCATATTTATCAATATATGATTCCGTGGTGTCTGTCTGAGATAAGCCTAATAATCCGATATAAGCTTTAAGATCAGTATGCAAAAAACGGTTTCTATAAAATTTTACAAAAAATCCATATTTTTTATCAAAGTCCTCGTGATATAAGTAGTTTGAATTATCCTTACTCTCAATATTTTGAACCCACGTAAAGCTATCTAATAATCTATAATTGGTATTTCTTGATAATCGATCATTAAGTTTTGCAAGAGTATGCAGGTTATTGTCTTTTCTATACCAAGATTTTGGATTAGCTATTTTTATATTAGTATTATCTCTATTAATGTCTCTGTTTCTCGAATTCAAAGGCTTTATATTTTTAAAAAGTTTAGTAAAGAAATTATCTTGAATTTTTACATTGAATGATTTTTTATTTAACTGTAGCCTTGGATTGTAAAAATTTAAAATCTCTCCCTTAGGGGCCTTAAAGTCATTTTCGAATACTTCATCGGTATTAGTATTAGAGTATTGAAAAATTATTAACTCTATTTGATATTCTTTAAAATCTAAAGAATCTTCAGCCATCAACAATGATGATTGAAAGATAATTAGTAGAGCTGTTTTATAAAATGTCATTTACTAAATTTGCTATCTTATTTCTTCTTGAAGAAGCACTTGGCTCTTCTAAATTAACGATAAGTTTGTTTTCACTATTAATGCTATAAATATTGGGCTCCTTTGTAATAAGTGTCAATATGTTATCAAAAACACCTTTATCTATTTTTGCAGATAAAAGAAGTGATGTTTTATATGCATTTGAGTTAATTTTTATAATTCCTGAGCTTTGTATAATTATTGCTAATTTTGTGTCATTGATAAGATTTTTAATTTCAACAGTAAGAGCGCCGCATCTGTCTATTAATTCATTTTTTATTTGATCTACCTCATAAATGCTAGAAGCCTTATTTAAGGATTTATATATTTTTAATCTCTCGAGAGGAGATGGCAGATAATCATCATTTATATATGACGAGTCATAAAAATTAATCTCCGTTTGAATTAGTTCTTTTTCGTCATTATCCTTAAATTTATTAAGAGCACTTTTTAACATTGAAAGATATAGGTTTATCCCAACACTATTAATATGACCACTTTGCTTATCGCCCAGCATTTCTCCGCCACCTCTAATCTCTAAATCCTCTTGAGCTATAAAAAACCCTGAGCCAAGATCTGACAACCTAATTATTGAATCCAATCTATTTTTAGCAATTTTAGACAAATCTGGTATCGGTATCAAAAAATAACAATAACCTTGTTTAACAGATCTTCCAACTCTGCCTCTTAACTGATGAAGTTGAGATAAACCAAAATTTTGAGCATCTATTATTAAGATAGTATTAGCATTTGGTATATCCAAGCCCATCTCAACTATTGTTGTACAAATTAGCACATCTAAAACACCAGTGTCGAAATCTCTCATTACTTTAGAAATATCATTTTTATTTAGTTTCCCATGAGCTATATCGATTGTTATTTCTGGCAGGATTGAAGAAATATTTCTTTTTAAAAATTCCATTTTTGAGATATCATTTTGAACAATAAAACATTGACCACTTCTTGATACCTCCCTCGAAATCGCCTCTTTAAAAAGTTGTAAATTTTCTAGTTTTAAAAAAGACTTAATACTTATTCTATTTGTTGGCGGTGTGTGCAAAAAAGAAAACTCCTTTAAACCTGAAAATATAAAATTCATAGTTCTAGGAATAGGAGTTGCAGAGAGATAAAGGATGTGAATATTTTCTTGCTTACTTTTAATTATGTCCTTTTGTTTTATTCCAAACTTATGCTCTTCATCAACAACCAAGAGACCTGTATTTGAAAAATTAATATCAGATGTAAAAAGGGCGTGCGTACCTATTAAAATGTCTACATTCCCTTTATTAAAATCATTTACGATATCATCTTTATTTTTTCTATTTACATGCCTGTTAATAATTTTTGTATTAACCGCAAAAGATTTAAATCTCTCTAAAAATGATTCATAGTGCTGTTCACTTAAGACTGTGCTGGGACATAGTATAATGACCTGTTTACCTGAGGATATAGATATAAATGCTGATCTCATTGCAACTTCAGTTTTTCCAAATCCAACGTCACCACACAAAACTCTATTCATTGGCTTAATTAATGCCATATCTTTTCTGATTGATTCTATAGCCTCTAATTGATCTGGTGTTTCCGTAAAAGGAAACAGACTATTAAATTTTGTAAATTCATCATCATCAACCCTAAGCAATGAAGCAGTTGAGGCCTGCCTTCTTGATTCAATATCTAAAATCTCAGCAGCATGATCATATGCTCTTTGTTGTGCTTTAATTTTATTTTTTGACCATTTGTTAGATGATAAAGAGTCCAAGATAACATCGCTCGTAAAATCATTTTTATGATATTTTGAAATTAATTCAACACTTCTTAGAGGAACATATAAAGCCTCATTAGAGGAATATATAATTTTCATATATTCATTTGAAATATTATTTGTAGGCACTAGTTCCAATCCTGAGTACAAACCTAAACCATAGTTTTCATGGACAACATAATCACCTTCTTTGAAAAGAACATCCTTATGCATAACAGATGAATTGGTATCATTTTCATTAGAAAATGACATGACCATATTTTCATAATATTCTTTATGACAAATTATGGTGTCCATCAAATTTATAGGCCTTACTATGTTTGATAGCATTAAATTTATAGAATTATTAGCATTTTTTATATCTAAAATTTCATTTATATTTGGTGAAAATCTTCTTACAAGAAGATCGTATTCACTTTGAATTGAAGTAATTAGAATTACTTTTTTATTAATAATTTTTCCGCTATCAATTAATTTTAGTAATGAATCAAAGTCACCGAACTTTGGATTAGTGTAATTGTTAACTTCTTTAATAATTTTATCTTTTGAACAAAAAGATTTAATAATATCTTTATTAATAAAAGAATCATTGGGTTTTATTAAAGGCCTGCTAGCATCTATATTTTCATCTTCATATCTTTGATGTATGTAAGAATCATATGAAGAAATTTCATTTTCTAAATTTTCTAATAGAAAAAATTCATATTTTAAAAATAACTCAGTAAATGAAGATGTTTTATTAAAGAATAGGGGTAAATAAATATCTGAGCCTTCCGCTGTTTCATTGTTATTTAATTTTTGGAATATCTCACAATGCCTTTCATCATTATTTTGAAAATAATTTCTCCAATTATCCTTAAACACTTTAAGATTCTGCTTATCAAAGCTATACAGTGAACTTTTAGTCAGTTTAAAACTTTGGATTTTATCTATTGATAATTGTGTTTCTATATCAAAAAATCTAATAGATTCTATCAAGTCATCAAAAATTTCAATTCTTAATGGATTTTTATAAATTGGAGTAAAGATATCAATAATTCCACCTCGAATGGCATATTGATTTAGCGATTCAATTTTATTATTTTTTTCATAATTTAATGATATTAAAATTTTTTCTAAACTTTCTAGTGAGATTTTATTTTGAATCTGGAAAACTTCTCTAGATTTGTATAAGTCTAATGTTGGGTATAGCTCAAATAAACTCTTTATAGTACTTATTACTATTTCTTTTTCTTCATTTAAAGAATTAAAAATTTGAAAGCGTTCTTTGAGAATATTTTCAGGTATTGAAAAATGATCATATGGAAGAATTTCATTTTCTGGAAAATATTTAATTTTATCAATATAAAGGGCCAACTCATTTTCTAATAATTTAGCTTCTTTACTATCTTTTACTAGAACGCATAAAGATCGATCTGATTTGTGATATAAATCGCTCAATCGATGTGCATGCCTATGGTCAATAATTTTATTCATTTGATGGTAAATTTTTTACAATTACTTGTATAATGTTGTGCGTATTCTATCAATTCAAAAATAATATAGGTAATTATGGACATTAATTTTTCAAAAGAAGATCTCGCTTTTAGAGATGAGTTAAGAGATTGGTTAGCTAACGACTATCCAAAACATGTAAAAGATAAAATGGATAAAGGTGAGCATTTAACCAGACAAGATTTGGTTGATTATCACAAAGCTCTGTCTGCAAAAGGTTGGATGGGTTACAACTGGCCAGTTGAGTATGGTGGAACAGGTTGGACTGCTACGCAGTTATATTTATTTAATAAAGAATTTGGTTTGGCAGGTTGTCCGCCACTTTTAGCATTTGGTGTAAGCATGGTTGCTCCAGTTATTTATACCTTTGGTAATGATGAACAAAAGAAAAGGTTTTTGCCTGACATATTAGATTTTAATACATGGTGGTGCCAGGGTTATTCTGAACCTGGTTCTGGTTCAGATTTAGCATCTCTTAAAACCAAGGCTGTTAAAGATGGCGATCATTATGTAGTTAATGGATCTAAAACATGGACAACATTGGCTCAGAATGCAGATTGGATCTTCTTATTAGTTAGAACAGAATCAACAGGTAAAAAACAAGAAGGAATATCTTTCCTTTTAGTAGATATGAAAACACCTGGTATAGAAGTAAAGCCAATTATTACCATTGATGGAGATCATGAAGTTAATTCTGTATTTTTTTCAGATGTTAAAGTTCCTGTTGAAAATTTAGTTGGTGAAGAAGGAAAGGGTTGGACTTATGCAAAATTCTTGCTTGCTCATGAAAGATTTGGGATAGCCGCTGTTGGCGCATCAATGAGAGCGCTTAATGGATTAAAAGAAGTTGTTTCAAAGTTAGATAACACAGATTTAGATAAAAAAGTTGCTGAGATTGAAATAGCTATTTCTGCTTTAGAAATGACAGAGTTAAGGCTTCTATCAGAGTTAGAAAATGGCGGTCATCCTGGAGCAGAATCTTCAATATTAAAAATTAAAGGTACTGAAATTCAGCAAGGTCTTACTGAGATTTATGTAGAAGCTGCTGGGGAATATGCATTAATGTATCCTGGAGCAGGTGGTTATGGGTCAAATGATAAGCCATCTGGACCAGAACATGCTGCTGTATCGTTAGAGAAGTTTTTAAATTTCAGAAAAACATCTATATATGGTGGAAGCAATGAGATTCAAAAAAATATTATTTCTAAGTTTGTATTAGGAGTATAAAAATGAACTTAAGTTATACCGAAGAGCAGGTAATGCTTAGAGAACAGATTCAAAAATTTTGTGAATCGGAATATGATTTTTATAAGAGAGAGGATGTAGTTAAATCAGATAGAGACTTTGATGAAAAAGCATGGTCTTTATTTGCTGAACAAGGTTGGCTGTCGATGCCCTTTTCTGAAGAATCAGGCGGTTTCGGTTTTGGTCCAATTGAACTCTCTGTATTATTTGAAGAATTTGGAAAATCTCTTGTTATAGAACCTTATTTAGCTAATGTAGTATTAGCCGGTACTGTTCTTGATAAATCAAATTTTGCGGACAAATCAGAATTAATTGAGGGTATATGCTCAGGTTCAATGCATATATCATTAGCATTTGCGGAACCTTTAAATTCATATGAATATTTAAATCCCAATTCAAATCTATCAGATAGCAATAAACTTAATGGAACAAAGTCATTGGTATTAAATGGCAAAAATGCTTCCAAAATAATTGTATCTTGCATTAAAAATAATTCTTTATCATTAGTGCTTGTAGATCAAGATGCTGATGGTGTTTCATTTAATTCTTTCAGAACTATTGACGAGCAGACTTGTGCAGAATACATCTTTGAAAACGTTTCAATTGATGATTCTAATATTATTGCTACAGGTGATGAGGCTGAGAATTTACTAGTTGAAGCTATAAACTTAGCAACTTTATGTGTTAGTGCAGAGGCTGTTGGATGTATGTCATCATGTTATCTAAAGACAGTTCAATACACCAAAGAGCGTGAGCAGTTTGATCAACCGATATCAAACTTCCAAGTCTTACAGCATAGAATGGTGGATATGTTTATTGATAGTGAATTAGCTAAATCACTTTTATATAAAGCTATGTTGGAAGTTGATTCAAATTCTGATGATAAATTCAAACATGTTTCAGCTCTGAAAGCCCACGTTGGAAAATTTGGTAAACTTTCTGCACAAAATGCTGTTCAACTTCATGGCGGAATGGGTGTTAGTGAAGAAATGATGATTGGTCATTATCTTAAGAAAATGGTTGCAGTTGATGCTATGTTTGGAAATGCTGATTTCCATTTAAAAGCTTTTTCTAAATAAACGATTTTTATTTAGACCTTTATCTATTAAAATAATTTAGTGCTGTAAATTTTTTACATTAATTATGAATAATAATAAAGACGTTTCTTTTCAGTCTACCAAAAGACAAAATCGCATATTACCAGAAGATTCTTTTGGTGATTGGAAGTGGAGAGAAGGCTTAGCTGAATTAATGGTGCCTATAGTTGGAAGTTTATATCGTGATGGCATTAATATCCTTATTTATGGAAAATCACTTGTAAATCAATCACCCGTTGAAATCATGAGAGCTCATAGATTTGCGCGACAATCTGATAATAATGAACTAAGTGAGTTAGAGACATTTCCAATATTACAATATCTAGATACACTATCAATGGCTGATTGCGAAATTGATATAGGTGAACTTGCTGTAAGATTTCCTAATTTTAGTAATTTAAAGAATGATTCCTCCGAACTGCCTAAATATATTGATTATGAATTATCTAATGTAATTGATGTTAAATCAGATCGTCCTGTCGAGCCAAAAGACATAGTTTTATATGGGTTTGGAAGAATTGGCAGACTTGTTACTAGGATTATGATTCAAAAGACAGGTCCTGGAAATTATTTCAGACTAAGAGGTATTGTCATAAGAAAAGCAGGCGATGACGATATATATAAAAGAGCAAGTCTTTTAACTAGAGATTCCGTTCATGGTCCTTTTGATGGCACTGTTAGGGTCGATGAAGAAAAATCTACTCTTGTTATAAATGGTAATCCAGTAAAAATTATTTATGCCTCGAGTCCTACAGAAGTAAATTACAGTGATTATGATATTAAAAATCCTCTTGTGATAGATAATACTGGTGTATGGAGAGATATTAATGACTTATCAAAGCACATTGAATCTAATGCATCAAAAGTTCTTTTAACAGCGCCAGGTAAGGGCGATATTAAAAATATTGTCTACGGTGTTAATGATAATATCTTAGAAGATTCTGATCAGATTATTTCTGCTGCATCTTGCACGACTAATGCAATTGTTCCTGTGTTAAAAGTTATTAATGATAATTATGGAATTGATGGTGGGCATATTGAAACAGTTCATTCATATACAAATGATCAAAATTTAATTGATAATTTTCATAAAGGTGATAGGCGGGGCCGAGGTGCGCCATTAAATATGGTTATTACATCTACTGGTGCGGTAAAAGCTGTTGGTAAAGCCATACCAGAATTAGCTAATAAACTTACCGGTAATGCTATAAGAGTTCCTACACCCAATGTCAGTCTTGCAATATTATCTTTGGTACTTAACGTTGATATTGATAAGGAATCTATAAATAATTACCTTAAATCAATGGCTTTTCATTCAAAATACAGAGAGACAATAGGTTTTGTAAATTCACCCGAGATAGTCTCTACAGATTTTTACTCCAGTCCTTTTGCATCAATAATTGACTCACAAGCAACTATTACAAGTGGTAAAAGAGTTACATTATATTGTTGGTATGACAATGAATATGGTTATTCCAAACAAGTTATTAATTTAGCAAAAAAAATAGCTGGGATTTCATTGCAAAGATTACCTAAACCAATTTCATAAAACTATAGAATCAATAGCGCTTTAGATTTATAATCATCACGTTTTTGATGTATATAAATTTAATCAGGTATAGCACACGTGATAAAAACTTCTAAAGGTCTAAATTTGCCAATTTCGGGTATACCCGTCCCTATTATTACAGATACACCAAACGTAAGTACCGTTTCGATTCTCGCTAACGATTTTGAAGGAATGAAACCAACAATGATGGTTAAGGTTGGAGATATTGTAAAAAGAGGTACCAAGTTATTTGAAGATAAAAAAAATGCAGGTGTTTTTTTTACATCTCCTGCTGGAGGATCTGTAAAAGATATAACTAGGGGCGAAAAAAGAAAATTCCTTTCCATAGAAATTGAAATAACTGAAAATGAAGAAGCTGAATCTTTTCACTGTGATAATACCTCAAAAGGTCTTACAAATTTACTTATTGATTCTGGTTTATGGAATGCTTTTAGAACTAGACCTTTTAATCGAACTCCAAAAGTAGATTCAGCACCTGATGCAGTGTTTGTAAATGCTTGTGATACCAATCCTTTGTCAGTAGATCCTTTTTTTATTATAGATCAAGACAAAGATATTTTTAACAAAGGGTTAGAGGCTTTAGACACGTTATTTTCTTGCCCTGTACATTGCACCTATCAAAACAATAATTTTGAAACAAATGTTAAAAATATTAATTATCATCAAGTATCTGGACCTCATCCTGCTGGTTTATCTAGCACTCATATTAGTCAAATATACCCAGTTAATCTTAATAGAGTTGCTTGGACTATCAATTATCAAGATATTATCTCTTTGGGTTATCTATTAAAAAATAATTCTCTAAGAACCCATAAATTAATTGCATTAGGCGGACCATCTGTATTTAAACCCTCCCTCATTAACGCAAGAATATCTGGAAATATTGATCAACTAACTGCTGGAAAAATTGATAATAACTCTAGAGTTGTATCAGGATCACTTATTTATGGACATTCCTCAGAGGGTATTATGAATTACTTAGGTTTCTATGATTCAATCATATCTGTAATACCAGATGAGGCTAATGACATTTTTTTGAATTGGCTTATGCCAGGTTCACAATTACACTCTAATTTGAATGTATTTTCATCATCAATTCTAAAACCCAATAATTTTACATTTAATACTTCATTAAATGGTGGAGATAGGGCGATAGTCCCAGTTGGAACTTATGATGAAATACTTCCAATGGATATATTGGTTCCACAATTATTAAAATCCTTAGTCGTGGGAGATATTGAACAGGCAGTTGACCTTGGAATGCTTGAGTTAGCACCAGAGGATCTAGCACTTGCGTCATACATATGTCCAAGTAAATATGATTACTGTTCGATTCTGGCTAATAATTTAAATAATTTATATTTAGAACAATGAATGCATTAAGAAACTATATTAATTCATTAAAACCAAATTTTATTGGTGATGGAAAATATTCCAAATGGTTTCCATTATTTGATGCTGTAGAAAATTTTATTTTTTCTACACAAACAAAAACATCTAATCCTGTTCATATTAGAGATGCTGTTGATATACAAAAGATTATGGTAATTGTTTGGCTGTCTACATTCCCTGCAATGTTTTTTGGAATGTACAATCTTGGATCACACTCACTTGAATACCTTGAATCAATTAATCAATTAAATACTGGTGATTGGCACCACGCACTAGTTAATCTTGTTGGTTATGACTCATCAAGCTTTATCACAAAATTATGGTTTGGTGCATGCTACTTTATGCCTATCTATATCACTGTTTTTGTTGTAGGAATAGGTTGGGAGACTGTATTTGCTGTTGTTAGAAAACATGAAATAAATGAAGGAGCTTTTGTTTCTACTGTTTTATTTTCACTTAGTTGTCCACCCGATCTCCCTTTATGGCAAGCTGCTTTAGGTATAACTTTTGGTTTAGTTATTGGAAAAGAGATATTCGGAGGTACTGGTAAGAACTTTTTAAATCCCGCATTAACCGGAAGAGCATTTCTCTATTTTGCATACCCATCTCAAATATCAGGCGATAAAGTATGGATTGCTGGTCTTGCTGATAATAATATAGTTCCAGAAGGATATAGTGGTGCAACTGCTCTTGGTGTTGCTGCTGAAAATGGTATGTCAGGAATCTATGATAAATTTACCTGGATGGATGCATTTTTAGGAAATATTCCTGGTTCTATTGGAGAAACATCTATAATTGCAATAGGTATTGGTTTGATAATCTTATTAGCAACTAAAGTTGCATCTTGGAGAATTGTTCTTTGGACATTCATTGGTATGATAGCTATGTCAAGCCTGCTAAATATTGTAGGTTCAGATACAAATCCAATGTTTGAAGTTCCATGGTACTGGCATGCTGTGATAGGCAGCTTTGCATTCGGCCTTGTTTTTATGGCTACAGAACCTGTCTCAGGCTCTGGAACCAATACTGGTAGATGTATATATGGGTTTATAATTGGTATAACAGTTATATTAATTAGAGTTATTAACCCAGCCTTCCCTGAAGGTATGATGCTTGCAATATTATTTGCTAACTTATTAGCACCAGTAATAGATCATATGGTAATGATATCGAATATAAATAGAAGAAAGGCTTTAGCACAATGAATGATTCAATAGTTAAAACATTAGGTGTTGCTTTTGCAATTTGTTTAGTTTGTTCATTAGTTGTTTCATCAACAGCAGTGAGCCTTCGTGATATGCAAAATGAGAACAAAGCAAATGATAAAAGAACAAAAATTCTTCAAGCTGCAGGTATATTTAATCCCAATATAGATATCAAAGAACAATTTAATCAATTAGAAGCAAAATATATTGATTTTAACTCTGGCAAGCTTTTAAAAGGAACAAAGCTTGATAACTTTTTAGAAGAACATAAAGGCGATTATGACCAGATAGCTGCAACTAGAAAACCAGAGTACTCAACATCATTAGACGCATCTCAGGATATCGCTATTATTAAAAATAGAGAAAATGTTGGTAAATTTTTTGTTCTTAGAGATGAGAATAACCTTATAGATAAAGTTATTCTTCCTGTAAGAGGTTATGGTTTGTGGGGAACTCTTTTCGGCTATATTTCTATTGAAAACGACTTTAATACTGTAGCTGGTCTAGAGTTTTATGATCATAAAGAAACTCCAGGTCTTGGAGCAGAAGTTGATAACCCTAAATGGAAAGCCTTATGGCCTGGGAAACAACTATACAAAAATGATATTGTTTCATTGGAAGTTATCAAAGGAAAAGTTCCTTCTGATGATCAAAATTTAGCTTATAAAGTTGATGGTTTATCAGGGGCCACTTTAACAAGTAGAGGTGTGACTAATATGTTGAAATATTGGTTCAGTGATTCAGGATATGCAAATTTATTTAGTGAGTTGGAATATGAGTCTTAAGAAATATAAAGATGTACTAGTAAAGCCATTGATAGATGAGAATCCTATAACCTTGCAGATATTAGGAATTTGTTCTGCATTAGCTGTAACAAATAATCTTTCAGTAACAATGGTTATGTGTGTTGCATTAACAAGCGTAGTTGCTTTTTCAAATTTATTTATATCAATAATTAGAAATCACATACCAAGCAGTATTAGAATTATCGTACAAATGACTATAATAGCCTCATTGGTTATAGTTGTTGATGAGCTATTAAAAGCTTATGATTATGAAACTAGTAAAAAACTATCTGTTTTTGTTGGTTTAATTATTACCAATTGTATTGTTATGGGTCGAGCTGAGGCTTTTGCTATGAAAGAAAAACCTTTATTAAGTTTTTTTGATGGTTTGGGTAATGGACTTGGTTATAGTGTTATTTTAATTGGTGTTGCAACAATAAGAGAGCTGTTTGGTGCTGGTACCTTATTCGGTTATGAAATACTTCCACTTGTTTCTAATGGTGGATGGTATATGGCAAATAACTTATTACTTCTTCCACCAAGCTCATTTATCATAATTGGTTTATTTATTTGGGCCATAAGATCTTACAAGCCTGCACAGATAGAAGAAGATGACTTTGCGCTTTCCAAGCATTCAACAAATCCAGACTTAACAAAGAGAGAGCTTAATGTTTGAGCATTATTTAAATATATTTATTACTACTGTATTTATAGAAAATATTGCTTTATCAGTATTTCTAGGTATGTGTACATTTATCGCTATTTCAAAGAAAATTGATGCAGCTATTGGTCTAGGTATTGCAGTTATAGTTGTTTGTCTTATAACAGTTCCTCTCAACAATATCATATATAATTTTATACTTAGAGATGGTGCTTTGGCATGGGCCGGATTACCTAATACAAATTTAGAATTTGTTGAATTAATCAGTTATATAGGTGTTATTGCAGCTGTAGTTCAGATATTAGAAATGTTTTTAGATAAATATGTTCCAGCTTTATATAATGCATTAGGTGTATTTTTACCGTTGATTACAGTTAACTGTGCTATTTTAGGTGCTTCACTTTTTATGATAGAAAAAGATTTATTATTTGGAGAAAGTGTTGTCTATGGTTTAGGTGCTGGCTTTGGATGGGCTATGGCCATAGTAATACTTGCTGGAATAAGAGAAAAATTAAAATATTCAGATATACCTGAAGGTTTAAAAGGCCTAGGAGCAACATTTATAATTGTTGGTCTTATGAGTTTTGGATTTATGTCATTTGGAGGTATATCTCTTTAAAAGAAGAGAGTTTAATTATGCAGATTGATTTAATACTTGGAGTTATTTCTTTTTCAGGAATAGTGCTTGCGTTAGTTGCAGTCATTATTGGAGCTAGATCTAAGCTTGTTTCGACAGGTGATGTTTCTATTGAGATTAATGGTGATTCCTCAAACCCCATAGTTGTACCAGCAGGTTCAAAATTACTCCAAACTTTAGCTGAAAATAAAATATTTTTATCATCTGCTTGTGGCGGTGGAGGAACTTGCAGTCAATGTAAGTGCGTTGTTCTTGACGGAGGTGGTTCAATTTTACCAACCGAAGAATCTCATTTTAACT
>Ga0102815_10000536_pt1 | contig 25414 bp, 26 predicted proteins | sample ColrivemetaGS759_FD_79113 | JGI IMG/M metagenome (GOLD analysis project Ga0102815, IMG submission 79113) | Estuarine microbial communities from the Columbia River estuary - Ebb tide ETM metaG S.759 | ecosystem: Environmental > Aquatic > Marine > Intertidal zone > Estuary | place: USA: Columbia... | reverse complement strand
TTACTATTAAATTTGCTTTTAAAAAAGTTGTTTTTGTTTCTTTTAAATCTTGTAAAAAGGTTTTAAAAGCCAAAACTTTATTATTTTTATTTGATTTCATGTTTAAAGGTTTAAAGGTTTAATATTGATAAGGTTTAAAAGGTTTGTTTTGTTGTTATTATTAACATCGCATTTTAATTTTAAAAAAGTTGTTTCTTTTACGGACTCATTATAAAACTGCGCTTCTAAGCCAAAGTAATTACTACAATAATTATCTATAAAATCAGCCGTTAAACTTTGCAGTATTAAATTATCATCTTTTAAAAAGTAATTTATTTTTAGTAAAATTTTATCGCTTGTTTTGTCATCACTAATTATTGAGACATCACAAAGTGAATTATTATCGTTATAGGTTTCAGATTTAAAAAAGTTGTTTAAATGTAACATGATTAAAAGGTTTTAAAGGTTAAAAAAAATATTATTTATAAAGTTCGATGAAATCGTATTTATTTGTCAAAATAAACTTTTTATACAAATAATCTTTTGCGACAAATCTACATTTGCGTTTTATTGTAATACGAGTTTTAGCAATTGTAATTTTATCAATTGTATTGTTGTATTTATTTAAATCAAAAGTGAATTCCATAACTTAAATTTTAAAATTATTGTTTATAAGGTCTCTTTCGAGGTCTCTTTTTAATTTTGCTATTTTATAAATATTTAAATTTTGCTCGGTCTTATTAAGTAAAAAATTTTTAAAAGCTTGTTTTGTCGCTAATCTACTTAGTTGAAATTGTTTATTTAAAATTGTTATATCTAACATGGTTAAAAAGGGTTTAAAGGTTAAACGAATAATGCGTATTGTAAAAAAATACTTGAATGAGTATTAAAACGCACATGGTTATAATAAAAGTTAATGAAACGATTTTTGCTATTTTATAGCATAACTCACTATTATTCAATAGTTTAGAGAATTTTTGTGTTACTGATTTCATGATTAAAAGGTTTTAAAGTTATTATTATTAATCAAATATAGTGTTTATAATTGGATTTCAAGGGTTTTATTTTGCAAAAATGCAAATTATATTCAAATAAATTTACTTTTATACTATTATAGTACTTGCAAGCTACAAAATTAAGCCCAAAAAAAAGGAATAATACAAAACATCGTAGTATAAGATAAGACCAATTATAAGATATCTAGCATGTATACTTATATATAAAAGATAGTAATACAAAGATAAAAGCTTAAAAGGTCTAAAAAACGTTTAAAAGCGTTATTATAAAAGGTTTCTAACTAAAAGCCCAAAGTATAAAAGGGTTTAATTACATATATAAGAAACAATACAAAGTTTTAGTAAAATTACTGATGTTTAATGTATTAAGATATGATGGTATAGAAAAAATACATTTATGCGCTTGAAATAATTTAATATAAAAAAATTCCGTGTAAAAAGGGCTTAATAGAATAGGGTTTAAAACTATATTATTTGCTAGATAAAATTAGGCGATTTAAAAGGGCTAAAAAATCATCATAAGGGTAAATGCTGCGATTTATACTTACCTTTGTATGGGTGCTAAGGGATGCGCTGAGAAGCCCCGATCCGCCTGGGTTTCAAGGGTTTTACCTATGGCATAAAGTACTATATTAAGCCAAAAATGAGGGCTAAAAAAGGGCAAAAAATTAGGCAAATTATAAGCACCCTCTCGCAAGCCTTACTATGCCTGGGCTGAGAAGACCTATACATGTACCTATACAACAAAATTAAGCCCCTAAAAAAAACCATACAAAGGTAGGGGTGACCCCGAAATCACGCTTGCGGTCCTGATCCTTTACCCCCACGCAAAAATTTTTTGTCTTTTATTTTTTTTTTGGTGTTTTTTGAATATTATGGTGTCATTTTCTGTAAAAGGGGTAATTTGAAAAAAAATCGGATGCTTCGCATGGATGAATTTGCTATATTTGGGTTATGGGAAATAAGGTTTCAGAGAATTTGATGGTTTCTATAGACCAGGCGATTATAGATGAGTACTATGTGAATGGGTTCATTGGTTACAAAGCTGTGTTAAAACACAAGCCCGATATCACATCTGCTGGTGCTTCGAATTACTTCAACATGATATCTAAGAAGGATAGCATAAAGGCTTATATGCAGTCTAAGGTCGAGATTATGCGAGCCGAGGCTCAGATAGACGTTGTCCAGGTACTTCGGGAGTTGATTCAGTTTAGTTTTTCGGATATTACGGACTACATGGGATTGACCGTTGAAGAATTAAAGGCTCTACCACCTGATCTTCGCAGATGCATTTCGCAGTTTAAACGCAAAACATCACGATACCTTCCTCGTGGAGCAAAACCAGGCGAAGAGGTCGAAGAGACTATTATCGAAATTAAACTCATGGACAAAGTGAAGACCATGGAGATGATTAATAAACATATAGGCTTCTATTCGGAAGACAATAAGCAAAAAGGTGTAAAGATTGACTTAAGTAAAGCTACGAATGTCCAACTGAATATGCTTCTGAGTCTTACGGATGAAGTCTAACTTTTTAATGTTTAAACCGCTTTTATCCATAAAAAATTTGTAAATTTAGCAGATATTCCCTGGAACACCATTGTGGTAAATGGGTTTCGATTTATAGTTAGTTGGTTTAGTTAAGAAAAAGCATTCATTAAGTTGGGTGCTTTTTTGATTTATAAACTTTTCTGTACATTATAGTGTACTTATAAAATAATTTACTATATTGCAGTTTAATTATAACCCCCCTTTAACAATGAAAAAAAAGAAACGCAAACGCACTAGGTCTCTAGTCAAAGTGGCTTCCTCCACATTCAATCTTAAATTAATCCAACTTAAATTCAAAGCAAATGAAACTAAGCAATCCCAAGAGGTTTACAGTAACAACAAATGATCAGGGTGACACTATTGTAAAAATCAACAAAACCGTGACCACAACTAATGCACATGTCAAACAAATTAAATACCACAAAAAAGATGAAGAATCCAATTAAATTATCGAGAACTGAATTTAAAGTATTAGTGCTAATGGAAAAAGGCTTAAAATCTAAAGATATCCGTAAACGAATCTTAACTAAAGGTAATCGTGCTAGTGATGAAAGAAGCATATCGACGTATAAACTGAGGATTAAAAGAAAACTAGGTCTTAGTAGAGATGTAAACGAATATGCTGTAGTAGCAACTGCAATCGAAAAAAACATAATATGATAGATAAATTTAAAGCCGTACTAAAGTACGAAGGTATTACCGCTAAAGACTTTTGTCTAAGGATAGGAATAAAATACGGAAGTTTCAGAACACTTATAGCCAAAGAAGGTAGCCCAAGATGGGTGAAAGCGTTTATGCTTGGGTATAAATTAGGAAAAGTGCCTACGGACATCAAAAAAATAGAAGTTATTGAACCAAAAACCATCAAACCATGAAAACCGCTTTATTAGTATTAATCATATCTATAGCCGCCATAGTCTTCGGACTTGTCGTTATTATTCTGATTGGAATCAAAGAAAACAAAAGAAGGGAAAGTGAAATCAATAAATACAACGAAGCAAGCATCAAAGCCTTCATGAAAGCACAGAAAGGAAAGAAATACGCTAGAAAAAGCACTCCTAAAGTACCAACTATAAAATGATAGAAGTAGGAAGCGATTTTAGCGGAGTTGGTGCGTTTAACCAAGCCCTAAACAGATTAGAAAAGGATTATAAGAAGATATTTGCTTGCGATATCGATAAATATGCAAGGGAAACCTATTTACACAACTATCCTGCCCCAAAAGACTTCCCGGAAGATGTCTATGAGAGGAAAATTCCAAAAAAACCACTTGATTTGTACATGACTTCCCCCCCCTGCCAAAGTTTTAGCCTTGCTGGACATAGAAAAGGGGAAGATGATACAAGAGGAGTGCTTTTCTACAACTCCCATGAGTTTATTCAGAAAAATAAGCCACGTTATTTCATTTTTGAGAACGTTAAAGGACTTTTAAGTGATGATGAGGGCAAAACCTTCCAAAGATGGTGTGATTATCTTGGTGGAAAGTCTGTAAATGGCAATCCCGTGATATTTCCGCTAGAACAAAGCGTACCTTACCACATTTACTACAAGGTTTTGAATGCGAAACACTACGGAGTGCCTCAAAATAGAGAAAGGATTTTTATTATAGGCATCCGTGATGATCAGGATAATGATTTCACTTTCCCAAAACCAATGCACCTTACCAAAAGACTGAAAGATGTCCTTGAGGATAGTGATAACCATAAGTATCTTTCTGATAAAAAAATAGACAAGATAGCCAATTCAAACTTTGCCCAAGAAAAGGACATGATACAAGATGCTAATGGCGTTTGCGGTGCTTTACTCTCAAGAGACTATAAAGACCCAAAATGTGTTGATGAAAAATACAATTTAAGTGAGGAAGCAATAAGTAGGCTAACCAATGAATCTCAAGGCTTTCATTCAGACATTAAAACACCTGAAGATATAGCATCGTGCCACGGAGCGAGAGATTATGAGAAGTTGGCAAGAGGTATGAATGTAATTAAAACCGTAGATGAGAAATACTACTTGAGCGATAAGATGATAGAAGGATTTTTAAGCCACAAAGACAGACATGAAGATAAAGGAACAGGTTTTGGATGGAAGCCAAAGACCGAAGATGATATTGCTAATACTATTAGGGCTAATGCGTCTTTATGCCCTACAGATAATTCGATTAAACAAGTCGGAAAGATAAATAACTCTCAAAGTGGCAAGATTTATTCCTCAGAAGGATTAGGTGTTACCATCACGGGATGTGGAGGTGGACAAGGAGCAAAAACAGGGCTTTATACAGTTCCGAGTGACCAATTAAAGATTGTTGGAATGCTACCAAATGAAACCTACAATGACTTCTCAAGAAGAGTCTATGATTCCGAAGGTTTAGGTAGAACACTAATGGGTAGTGGAGGCAATTGCAATGATAAAGCAGGGCAGTATCAAGTAGGTACACGTATTAGGAGATTAACCCCTCGTGAATGCTTTAGACTCATGGACTTTCCTGAGACTTTCAATTGGACTGTTTCTGACACCCAAGCATACAAACAAGCAGGTAATAGTATCGTCGTTTCGGTGCTTTATGAAATACTAAAAAAACTAAAACTATAATTATGATAACAAAATGGAATGATATTATAAACAGAATAGCAGAATTAAGAAAAAACATAGAAACAGCAAAGACTACTGATGTAATAGAAATATCAGTTGAACTAATTAGAATAGAAAGCCTATTAAAGCAATTAACTTTAACCGATGTTACCAAACGTACTTTTAGGTGCTTAGGGTGTAAACATTATGACGTAAAAGTAATTAACGATAAAGGAGTAACTGCAAAAGTCTGTAAGGTTAGAGAAAATGACATTAGGGTAATTGTAGATTTAGATGCACCAAATTGCACCGACTTTGCATTAACTCAAGAAGAAATAAAAATATAAATGGATACTACTCCCGAAAATCAGAAGATACAGAATTTAGTCTCAGAACTGAAGCCTATAGATATTAGATCCGCACTCTTTAAATCAAAGGATTTTAATTTTATTGTTACAGGTAAAGATGAAGATGGTAAAATATGCACACATCTAAAGCAAGAAGAGGCTCTTCAAATACTAACGGCTAATATTGTAGAGGAGTTTCTGTACGGTGGGGCCGCTGGTGGGGCTAAAACATGGACAGGGTGTTGTTGGCTATTGTTTATGTGTATTAATTATCCCGGAACACGTTGGTTTGTTGCTCGTAAAGAACTTAAAGACATCATCGATTCGGTTTATGTAACCTTCAAGAAAGTGTGCGACACTTATGGGTTCTCAGACTACAAGTTTAACGGACAAAAACACTTCATTCAATTTGGTAACGGCTCACACATCAACCTTATTGAGGTAAGCTATAAACCTAGTGACCCAATGTTTGAGGGAGTAGGTTCTACCGAGTATACGGGAGGTTGGATGGAAGAGGTTGGTGAAATACACCCTCAAGCCTATATCGTGCTTAGAACAAGGATAGGTAGGCACTTAAATAAGAAGTACGGCATAAAGAAGATGATGTTTATGTCAGGGAATCCTAAAAAGAACTGGACTAAAACACAATTCTACGATAAAGATAAAGCAGGCACAATTGAATCACACAAAAGATACCTTGGATGTCTTGTTACTGAAAATCCTTTTATCGAGAAAGATTATGTTGAGAGTTTAAGACGTTTGGCTTCAGAGGACAAGGCTTCATTTGAGAGATTGTTTAAAGGGAATTGGGAATATGAAGATAATCCAAATGCCTTATGTGATTATGAAATGATTGAGGCAATATTCTCCAATAACCACGTTCCTCAAGGACAAACTTTCATAACTGCGGATATTGCACGTTTTGGTAGTGATAAAGCCGTTATTTGTGTTTGGAGAGGGTGGAGACTTATAGAATTAAAAACTTTTGACGTTTCCAAAACAACCGATATACAACTACTTATAACTCAACTAAGGTTAAAGTATCACATACCCAAAAATAGGTGCGTAGGTGATGCCGATGGTGTTGGTGGGGGTGTTATTGACAACACAGGTATCAAGGCGTTTATAAACAATGCGACACCTATAAGAGAACAAGGTGACAATCAAAACTATAAAAACCTTCAAGTACAATGTTTATTCCATCTTGCACGGATAATCAACGAAGGAAAGATTTGGATAATGTGTGAGTTGAGTGAAAAACAACGAAGTGATATTAAGCAAGAACTTGACCAAATACATTCCAAACTTAATGACATAGGTAAGTTGGACTGTAAAAGCAAGAGTGATATAAAACAAGACATAGGTCGCTCCCCGGATTACAGAGATGCCATCTTCATGAGGGTTTTCTTTGACCTAAAACCTAACAAACGTAGGTTTATGGGTAGTATTTTGAGATAGTATCAAATTTTTTTATATATTTGCAAAGTCATGCAAGATATAAAAAGCGTTAAAGGGCTTTTAAAGGTTAGAATGAGGTAATTTCCAAAAGTTACCTCATTTTTTTTGCTTAAAATCTATTTTTTTTACTTAAGTTTATTATGAAAAAATTTTTCATACCTTTACGATGAACACATTTTATTCTTTAATTAAATGAAATTAAGCAATTCTGAAGTTGAAAACCTTATATATGCAGGCGTTTCCGAAGAGTTAAAGCTTGCTAGTAAGCTTGCAAAGGAAATGAATATGCACATCACAGGTGAGGGTGCGAAAGAATATTTAGAAGGTTTAGACCAATATGAGAACTCTAATCAGAAGATTCTTCGTGAAAAAATAATGAAATCTAACAAGTCTGTATTTTCTTTTATACTTAGACCTTTAGATAAAATATTCTCGGCAAAAGGAGGTGCTATAAATTATAATCTTAATGATTCTAGTATCGCAATAGTAAAAGCAGCCGTTAATGAAGTTGCAGATGGTCTTAATATAAAAAGGTATTTAAAAAAGGTTGTCTTAAAGAAATATATTATAGACCCTAATGGTATTATTTTTATTGACCTAGATGATCAGGGTAAACTAGATACATCTTTTGTTGACTCTAAAGAAATACTATGGTACAAAAATCAAGGAAATAAGATAGGGGCTATCATCTTCAAAGGTGAAGTTAAGAAAGGTGCAGACGATGTAACTAGGACATATTTCAGAGTAATAGACGATGAATTAGATAGAATATTTGTAAAAGAACCTAGTAACGATGGTTCTAAAGGAGAAAAAATAAGAGAAGTTGTCGGTGATAGACTTGATAATTTCTTTGGATATGTTCCAGCTATGGTTGTTGGGGATGTAAAGAACCCAAATAAAAACCTTTTTGATAGTTTCATTTCAGATGTAAACGAAGAAGCTAAAGATTTACTTCACGATGTTTCAATAAACAAAATACATAAAATCTCTCAAGGTTTCGCTAAATATTGGCAGAGACCCGAAGCTTGTACTAAGTGTCACGGAGAAGGTGTAGTCAAGTACGAGGAGGAAGCAGGTTCTGATGTTTGGTTAGAAGCGGACTGTACCTCATGTGGAGGAGCAGGCTACAAACAAAAAGTATCACCAAGTGATGTGATGATTGTACCAATTCCTGAAAAAGATGAAGTTGACCCGGCTCCAAATGTTGCTGGATACGTCAATCCATCTATTGAGATATGGAAAAAGTATGATGACAACATAAGAGATACCCGGAACTACCTTTTCCAAGTATTATGGGGAACTACATTTGAACAAGGAGGTAAAAATGAAACTGCAACGGGTAGATTTATAGATACTCAACCAGTTCAAGATAGACTTAGAGATGTATCACATACATTCTCTTTAATGCACCAATTTATACTTAATTGCTACGGCTCAATAACATTAAATAAAAGTGATTATAATGCTTTTGTGAGTTACGGCACAAGATACGTTATAGAGAGTCCTGACGAGATTCTTAAGGTGTTAATGGAAGCAAGTAGAGAAAAGGTCTCTGACCTAATCCTACAAGATATGCGTAGTAAGTATTTCTATGCGGAATACCAAAATGATGAAGTAGAACTAGCCAAAAAGAAAAAACTGTCTAAAATAGAGCCTTTTCCAAACATGAGTGTTAGTGAGGTTGTGGCAACGGAACTTATTGGTGATGAAGAGAAGTTAATGAAAATATACTTTATTGGATGGCATGGAACACTTAGTGATGCCGATATTGTATTGAAAGACGAAAAACGATTAGAACAAGAATTAAAATTATATATTAAAACTAAGTCAAAACCTAAAACAGATGGAAAAACAGAAGAAATTCAGAATAATGGAATGGCATAGAGGAGAATTTATCCCTCTTAAAGTCACAACACCCGATGGAAAGAAAGGTGAAGGAAAAACAGTAAAAATTACACAAGAATCGGCTGACCAATTAAATCTTGATTTTAGTAAAACAAGAGGAGTTGGTGTTCAGGTTAAATACGTTCTTGTTGACGAGGATCAGGAAACTGAATTATCAGAATTAGCTAAAGAATACCAACAACTTTCTAAAAAGAAAGCATATCATGGTTGGGATGCTAAAAAATTAAGAGAATTAATTAATGAACTAAAACAATAAACATGAAACACAAAGTTGAAATTTACACCAATGGGAGTTGGGTTACCGAAAAAGTAGCCACAGAAAAGGTGGAAAACGAAGTCAAAAAAGAGAAACATATTAGCAAAGTAGAAGTTAAGTATGCTGATAAGATTGTTAGTATATCAGAGAAATACGCTGAAATTTTAAATCAAGATTCCAAGGTAAACGGAAAAAGATATGTAAAGTTAGCTACAGCTAAGAAACCAAAAGCAACAAAAAAATAGTAAAATGATTAAAAAGGAAATACTAGAGAAGATAGCGGGTATGCTTAATCTCGACGCAGAGGAATTTGCACAAGGAATTACTTCTGAAAATGAAGTAGATATTACATTACCTGAAGGACGTTTTCTAACGACTGAACAAGAGACAACTCTCAAAGACAATCACGGAAAAGCACGTTATGACGCAGGTAGTTCAGCTGCAAGGGAAATGCAGTTAAAAGACATGAGTAAATTGGTAGGATTTGAAGAGTCTATTAAAGACCCACAAAAATTCATAGATACCCTTAAACAAACTGTCTTAGACCAAGCAAAGATTGAGCCTAATAAAAAAGTATCAGAATTAGAGGCATCATTAGAAACACTTAGAAACACAGTAACGCAAAAGGAAACTGCTTATACAGAATTACAAAAGGAAGTATCAAACGTTAAAACCCGTTCGACGCTTTTAGGAGCAATTCCAAAGCTTGCTGATATCGGTCTTAAAAATGAAGATGTTTTAGATTTATTTCTAAAAACTTACGAAGTTAGAGATGGCGTAGTGTATAAAGATGATAAGCCAATACAAGATGATATGGCATCAAATCTTGGAGTAGATAAAGTCCTTAGTTCATTTGTATCAGATAGAGGATGGGATTATGTTGAAGGAAGCGGCCCAAAAGGTCGTGGACGAAACCAAAATCCAAACCCAAACCCAGGAGGAGCATCAGCTTCTTTTGAGGACTATGAAAAGGAAATGAACGAGAAAGGACTACATCCGGGAAGCCAAGAGGCACAAGCGTTGCTTAAAACGTATGTAGATAATAATCCAGAAATTTTAAATTAAAATGGCAAATTTAACAGCAACACAATTATTAAAGGCTATCACGAAGTCTCAAAACGGTATCATGGGTGATGCAGAAATGAGAACGTGGGAACATTCACTTTTAGCTATGCTATTAAAGAATGACAATAGCGTATTTCAAAACAGTAATGCTTTGAAACAATCAGACGAACAGCCTACTAAGGCTATATTGTTCAACAGAAACTCAATCGCTTCAGGAACTGCAAAAGAGGCCGCTCACGCTGCCGCAGGATTCGCTGATTCTTTTGAAAAAGATATTGCGTACTTGAAAAGAGTACAAAAATTCAAAGTTTCTTACAAGCAAGCTGATAACAATCAATTCACTTACGAAGAGATTCTTCAGCACAACATCAAGAATGCATTGATTAACATATATGAGGATTTATCTTCTTATAATACTGCATGGCTTGATACAAACCGTAGCCAAGTTGCTACTAGTTCAATTATGGCTTTCGATGCCGTAACGAATGACCAATTTGATAATGCATCAGGTGACAAAGACCGTTTCTTCGATTACATGAAAGCAGCAATGAGAAAAAACAAATATCGTCCTATGTACGATGTTGTTGGTGACCAAGTTAATGCAGCTGAATTCAGAAGATTATCAGCACAAGGAGCAGGTAACTCATCAAATGAAACTTACCAAATGCCAGGTTTAAACTACATTGAAGAAGAGCAATTAACTGCTTCTGCAAATGGTAGTGCTTATGCTTGGAGATCAGGTATGGTTGGAATGACAACTTGGAATGAGCCTCAAAACCGTAGAGGTTTAGGTGACCCTGGAGCAAACGAAGGTATGTTTACAACTTTCCAAGATTCAGTTATGGGAATCAGTCATGATTTACATGTTCACAGAAGTTTAGTTGATACCTCAGGAGCAGGTGGAAATGTTCAAGATGTAGTTGATGAGTACGAAATGACTACAATCTTTACAACACAAGGTGCATTTGAGAGTACTGCAAACGCAACACCAATTTTTAAATTCGTTCAAGGGTAAGATATGGCTTCGCATACTGAAATAAAAGATATATTGATAAATAGGATTGGTTGGAGACAAGAAATAAAATCTCCAATAACAGTCAATGCTACGAACCTAACTACACAAAGTGGTCGTTATTTTCAAGACGAACATTCGGCAGTTAGCATACATAACATCAAAGACTGCCAAAGGGTATCAAATATTTCCGATAAGGAAATGAATGACTATCTTGGGCAACTTAGAGAGCAATCAATTTATCAGATTATTTCAGATGTTTTTAGTAAGACAGACATTAACGAAGATGAGATAAACGCAAACATTACGATGTTTGATCAGGTTATTTTATTGAGAATGGTTATTATAGTCTCTGAGATTATTATTACGAGTTCACGCTCCAATAAGACTCAGAGATTCTCAGACGAATTCATTAATAAACTTCATTTTGATATTATCGGAAGTTCCAATGTTAGATTTGCTGTTACAAATAGAAACTATAAATATTCTATGGGTATCACATCTAGATATGGGGCTGAGATATTTGAATTAAAGAGGTTTTTTGGTCAAAACAAAAAGTTGCAATCCATTTCAAGGGGCGAAGCTGTTAATATTAATATTTATCCAGGCAATGAACTATAACCTAAATAACCCAATAGGGATAGATAAGGAAGTTCAGAAGATACAGAACTACCTACATGGTAGTCTTGTTGAAAGCTGGGGAGATATTGATGCTTATGGACGAGTTTACAAGAATAGAAAACAACTTGGGTTTATACCTGAGGTTTACAAAGGAAGAAACGAGTATCTAGATGCATTTTATGATGATTCAGAGAATGCAAAAGGAATAATGTTTTTCCTAGAAAACCATGACCACCAATCTGCTGATGGGGTAGTTTTTAAGACAAGAATAAAAATTTGTTTTATGCTAAACCTTGATGAGATCGGGTATGATGATGACGAAAGGGCTGATGTTGTAGTGCAAGAAAAAGTGGTTTCAATCTTAAACAAGAGCGCAATTAACAATTTCACGATTACAGGACTAGAGAAAACCGTTAGGAATGTGTTCTACGGATACACTTACACCGATGTCGAATTAGAAACAGATATGCATCCTCTTCACACTTTTGCAATTATAGGGGATTTAGAGTATTATTTAACTGAAAAATGTAATTAAGATGGCAAGAAAAAAAGCAGAAAAAACAATTAAAAAAGGCTCTAAGTTATATCCCTTAAAAAGAGCAACTGTGGTTGGGAACGAACTTAAACCGAAAGGTGCGAAAATCGCCCTAACGGTAGAAGGATACAAATTTTACAAACAACAAAATATAGTTTAAAATGGCATTATTAGGAACAATTTATAATTTAGTAGAATGCGGAACATCAGCCGTATTAGGAACAGGTACAAAAGGTTGTACTCAATTCTTGAAGAAAGCAACATCTCTTTGGATTACTCAAAAAGGATTCAAATATGATGGAGCTTCAACATTAGATGAAGAATACGCTCAGTTAGAGCAAGCGAAAGGTAATTTGATTGTATTAAAAGGCATCAAGTCTTTTGCAGACAATTCAAGTGACGATACGATTGAAACGTTAGAAGATGGAACAAAACAAGTTGCAACACTTGGGATGTACGAGTTCACGGCTACGTTTATTAATGGTTTAGCATTTCACGCTGCTTTACATTCATTAAACAGTTTTGGTTCTTATGATATCTCTCTAGTTGATAGAGATGGTAACATTATTGGAACAAAAGCTTCTGATGGTTCTTTAAAAGGATTCTCTGTAGGTATGTTACAAGGTTCAAGATTAGCTTTCCCAACAGACTCAGTAGGTCAAAAAGAAAGTATCTCATTCCAATTCTTGGTTAGAAAAGAATTAGATAGCAACTACATTTATATCCAACAAAAGAATCTTGGGTCATTTGAACCTCAAAATCTTGATGGTGTTAATGAAGTAGAGGTAGTAGCTTCTATTCCTGCAAGTACTTCAGTTGTATTTACGGCTAAAAGTAAGCAAAATCAAAACCCTTGGGTTGGTGGTGTAATAGGTGATTTCCAAGTTACAAGAGATGGTGTTGCTGAAACTGTTACTGATGTAACAGAAGCACCAGCAGGTACTTACACTTTAACAGTTGCTACGCTTGTGGCAGGTGAGGTTATTACTGTAGGTCTTTATGATATAGCGAACTCTAGAGATGTAATCGTGCAAGATGCAACGCTTTACAAGTCTAATGTAGAGAGCAAGTTAGCAGTATAAGTACAAGTATTGATTAATAGCTAAAATAAGAGCCTTTAGCGTCATGTTAAAGGCTCTATTTATATCATGACCGTAGTAGCAAAACATATAAGGAACTTACTCCATCTTGAGGAGTTTATCGACGATTATGCGAAGCAAATAGTAAAGGAAAATGCAGATGAGATAATTCGTGTTTTACAAGATAAACAATTAGGTTTAGGTCAATACTCAACTGGCAGACCATTAAAGTGGTCTGATGGTACGGGTTTTTACTCTGAAGCGACTCAGTTATTCGCACAAGCCTTACCACATCCAATAAAGGAAAAGGCTCCAGGAGATGCTTACAACTTTCAATGGACGGGTTCTACTTTTGATTCAATGGTTCTTGAAGCAGATGCAAATGAAAGTTATAGTATTTTTTCAAGAGACGGAAAAGAGGCGTTCTTAAAGAAAACTTATGGTGATAAACTGTTTAAATTGTCTGAAAAAAATAATAAATGGATTAATCAAAACATTATTGAGCCAAAATTAGCTAAATTTATAGAAGAAAATTGGTGGCTACCTATCATATGATAAATTTATTTAAAAGGAACAAGAAAATAATCAAAGTCTATAGAAACTGCTCAGAATTATCTATTTTTAATTTTGACATAGTCTACAAGACTTCGGACTATCGATACCTATTAGTTGATTTTGATGGGTATAATGATGTGAAGTTACCTAAAGACATAGACCAAACTTGGAAAAACATCTTTGATGAATGGGTTAAAGCAAGTGATAATAACGAAATACTTTATTACTATCAATTAATATCCGAAGTAGCTTATTTAGAGACAAGATTTAAAGTTGCAGAGATTTTGTTGCAACAAATACTACAAAGAGAGATGAGCGAATCTACATTAGATACGTATATTGAAATGCTTAGTAAGTGGAAATACAAATACAATAAGAAAAACGACAAAATAACAGAATTAAACAGACTGTTTACTCAACATAAGGCTTCAACTAACAAATTAGGGCTAAAAAGAAGCGAATTAAAAGCTTTAAATAAAAATAACAACGGAGAAGGTGTCTCCACTCTAGAATCGCAAGCAGTAACGCTAGAACAGATTACAGGAAAAAATAATATCGACCCAAAAACCACTAGTGTTTTAAAGTGGATTGAAATATGTAAGGTTGCAGATAATTTAAACACTCAAAGACGTAGTCAAAATGGAAAATAATTATAGTAGTGCAGTCACAAAAGCAAAAAAGGCTCTTAGCGACATCACGGGTGAAGTTGTAAAGTTGGATGAACGTCTAAAAAGCACTATTGCTCAATTAGAGAAGTATGGCACATCACAAATCCCAAGCAAAACAACCGACCAATTAAGGCAACAAGCAGATGCTATCAAGAGACTTGAGGGTCATGTCACTAGACTTAATGCAGCAAATAAGAAAAGAAATACGGCATCAAAAATTTTAACAGAAGCCGAAGCAAAAGAAAGGGTTGAAGTAGCGGCTTTAAACAGAGACATGAAAAACTATGTATCCACATTAAGTAAAGTTGTTGGAGGTATGGCAAAACTTACTGCGAAGTTGAAAATAGCAAAAAAAGCCTATTTAGATATTCAGACTGAAGGAAAAAAGGCTGGTGAATCTCAAAAAAAATATAATATTAGGTTAAAACAAGCCCAAAAAGAGTTTCAGAAACTTCAAAATAAAGCAAATGCAGCTAAAAAAGCAGTATCAAATTTCAGTAACACTAGTTTTGGTGGCTTAGTTAGATCCGCTAAAAGTTTAATGACTGCTTTTGGAGTTATTGGAGGAATTACATTATTTGCAAACGCAGCTAAAGGGGCTTTTAATTTAACTAAAAAGTTAGACTCAATGCGTTTCTCTATGCAAGCAGTTATAACTAATTCAAGAGAATTTATTGAATCTCAAGAATTCCTAAGACAAATTGCTCAAGATTATGGTGCAGATTTACTTGTCGTAACTAATAGATTTATAAAGTTTAGAGCTGCAACACAACAAGCAGGATTAACTGCAAAAGAAACACAAGCAATATTTGGAACAATGACCAAGGCCGCTGGTGTTTTAGGTTTAAAATCCGATGAACTACAGGGTGTCTTCTTGGCATTGGAGCAAATGGTTTCCAAAGGAAAGATAACCACAGAGGAACTTCGTCGACAATTAGGTGAAAGATTACCTGGTGCGATGGATATCATGGCAAATTCTATGGGAGTAACCACTTCTGAATTAGACCAAATGCTAAAAAAAGGTCAAGTAATCACCAAAGACGTTCTTCCGGGCTTTGCGAAACAAGTAGAAATCGCTTTTGGTCTTGATAAAATAAAAAAAGTAGAGACTTTACAAGCGGCCACAACAAGACTTAGTAATGCTTGGGTAATATTAGTTGAAGATTTTAATAAAGGGAACAATGCATCTAATCTATTGATGAAGGTGTTTGATGGGTTGGCTAAAAACCTTCCTTTAATCGTAAAAGGAGTTGGTTATTTAATAGCCGCTTGGGTTGGTTTAAAAACTGTACAATTAGCACTTGTCGCTCAAACATATTTATTAAATGGAGGATTAGCAACACATTTATGGTACGTTAAAGCAAATATAGTAGCCGCTTGGAATGATGTTCGTGCAAAAACTGCTCAAACAACTTCAACAGGTATTCTTGCTACTGCAACAAACATATTAAAAGGTGCTTTCATGAAATTATGGTCAGTAATGATAGCAAATCCAATACTTGCTTTAATCGCTGTTGTAGCCGTAGTAGCTGTATCTATGAGGGATTTTGGAAAAACAACATTAGAAACGGCTGAAGAATTGAACGCATTGCACAAAGAGACATTAGATCAGGTATCTGCTTCGTCTAAACTTGTTAATGAGACAACAATTCTTATGCGAAGATATGAGGATTTACATTATATTCTTAATAAAACTGTTGAAGAACAGAAGGAATATAATAAGGTGGTAGCTGAAATAGGAAAAGCGTATCCCGAGGTAATTGTTTCTGTGAATGAATATGGTGTTGCACAAGAGATAAATTTAGGTATTCTAAAGCAATTACTCGATAACGAAAGACAATTAGCTAAAGTTAGAGCAGAAAACGCATCTGTTGACTTATTTGGGTCTTTAGAAGACCAAACAGAAAAATTAGCATGGATTGAAGCAGGAAATGCGGCTTATGTAAAAGGAGCAGGTAAGGTTATAAAAACTTTTGGTGAGTTGAAAAGCGTAGTTGGTGATGGTGTAAATCAAACACGAGAACTACTTAAAGGTGATAAGTTAGAGGCTTATTTGAAATGGGAACAGTCAGCTTTAAAGGCTAAATTGGAAACAGAGAGACTGACAAAAGCACTTAAAGACCAACAAGAACAACTTGCAGACCCTGAGGGTTATGCGGCAAGGAAAGCAAAAGAGGCACAAGACGCTATAGATAAAACTAAAACCCATATTAAAATTCTACCAGGTTTAAGGGATAGTCTAAAAAAAGCCGAAGATTCTCTTGCTGAATTTGGTAAAAAAGGGTTTGACACACTAGAGAAAGAAGGTGTTGAGAAGGTTAAAAAATTAAGAGACAGTATAAAAGAACTACAAACAGAAATAACAGAAATAACAGGTGAAAGCTTCAAGAAAAAGAGAGAACCATCGGATAGTAAAGCCGAGAATGAAGCAGAAAGAAGACTTCGTGCATCTTTAAAGTCTAATCAAGACCTTTTGACTGCTCAAGCAAAGACTGAAAAAATAAGGCTTAATGTAATTATCTCTGCAAATCAAGCAATATTAGACAACGATGAGTCTACATTTCTTGAGAAAATAGATGCAAGACGCAATATTGAAACAACGTCTAATACTATTGCTAAAAATGAGGCAGAATATCAAGTAGCAATGGCAGATGCCGTGTTGCAGTATTATAAAGATAGTGCTAAAAAGACAACTAAAGAAAAAGAAGACGCTCTAAAAGTTTTCTTAGCTAAAACTCAGGAGATTGCTGAAAAACAAGTTGCAGATGAAGAACAAGCTAAACAAAAAGGATTAAAAAATACTGATAAAATATTTAAATCTGAATTTGATAAAAAGAAAAAGTCTATTGAAGACCAAAAAGCTTTAGATTCAGAGGAAGTTGAAGAGATAAGTAATGCTCAAGGTTTATATGCAACTGAATTAAAGGCTCTACAGCTTAGTCTTGCTAATAAAGAGATATCTGTCAAAACTTATAATAGCAGTTTAGAAGTATTAACTCTAAAGCACGAAAAGAACATAGCCAAAATAAAGAGAGATATCCAATTAAAGACTCTGAAGGATACTATTGATATGTGGCAAAAACTTATTGATGCTGACCCTTTCATGAGCGCAGAAGATAAGTTAGAAGCAGAAAAAATGCTTGCCGATGCAAAGATGGCACTCTCTGATCAGGTCTTAGACAATGAATTAGAAAATATAGCTACAGAAAAAGCGGCAAGAGAAGCTTTTGTGAAAGTCAGAACAGAACTAATAGGTCAAGCATCCACTATACTTGCTGATTCTTTAGGTCTCGACGCAGACAATTTACAAACTTTAATGTTAGATGTTGTAGATGGTTTTGGTAAAAGTGCTGATGATATTCTTGGAACAATAGGAAACGTTAGTGCAGTAGTTGGAGATATTATGTCTTCTATTCATCAAAACAATATCGACAATATAGATGAACAGATACAGAGAAACAAAGACAAGTATGCAGAGGCTTTAGCTGATGAAACACTATCTGTAGAGCAAAGGTCTGATATGGAGGCTGAAAGAGATTTAAAAGAAGCCCAGCTAGAAAAGAAGAAAAGAGCAGAAAGAACTAAACAAGCCAAAACAGAAAAGGCATTTGCAGTATTCCAAATAGGTCTAAAAACAGCTCAAGCAATACTTGGTATTTGGGCAGAAGTTCCAAAATTTGATTTCGGTATATCAGCAGGTCTATTGACAGGTATTGTTAGTGCTTTAGGGGCAGGTCAAATGGCCGCAGTATTAGCCGCTCCTATTCCTAAATTTGAAAAAGGAACAATGAATGCACCAGGAGGAATGGCATTGGTAGATGAGAAAAGACCTGAAATTCATACTGATAGACATGGAAATATTAAAAGTTTTGGTGCAAACGCTCCTAACTTAAGGTATCTTGAACAGGGTGATAAGATATACAAGTCTCATGAGGACTTCTTTGATTATGGAGCAAAAGACAGTATACAAAGGTCTGTTTGGAACATGAATACCCATAACTTGAAAGCCGAATCACAAGATAAGTTCTTGGCGATGGAAATAAAAAAGATGGTACAAGCATTGGACAGAAAAAATATGTCAGTAAAACTTAATCAAAAGATTAATGTAGCAGATGATTTAAACTTTTTATTCTCTAAAAACGATACTTTATAATGGTTTACCAAAGAGTTAGATACAGATTAATAGATAATGATAGACAAAAGGAGTTGTGGCTTGAAAACGACCCTAAAGGGTGGAATGAGAGCGAGAAAACCTTAAAACGAAGCGATAAAACGTATGGAGTTTTTACTGAGTTGTCTAAAGGCTTAGAATTCTTTGAGGAAGGGGCAGATTTCTTAAGATTAGCCAAGATTAATAGAGATATTGAGGCAAATGTTGTTTTGGAAGAATGGAGGATGCATCCTCAAGAAGACACAGAATATCGTCATAGTAAAGGAACTTTAGATTTTAGCGAATATGAAGAGACTATTCTTGGAATAAAAGTTCCGTTTAAAACAGGAGGTCTGAATGCTATAATCAAATCCAAAAGGGCAGAGAAATTTGAACTAGACCGTTTGCTTTCTGTTAAGAATGAAAATATAGATGCACTACTTAAAAAAAATGTTGAATTCAAAGGAAGAGACATCTATTTAATAACAACTTGGGATACAGAAGGTAGTAATCAAGAAATAGGAGATTTAGGCTCGACAATAAGTCGTGTTAATGCAAATAACAATACAGGAAGGACTTCAGGTGATATAAATTCATTGCCCATAAAAATCATAGGTCAATCCCACGAGCCTTGGGCTACAAGTGTTACCCCGGTAAGAAATGATGGTGATGGAGAAGGAGGAATCACTTATACTTTAAGTGCTGGTAATATGTTTTTCCTAAAAACAGACCAACGTAGAGAGTTGAAAATAGATTTTAAATATGATTTTATCGCTCGATTTCAGCAATACGAAGATATCGATTGGTGTTTCTACAGACTTTCATTGTCTAAATTCTATACAAATGAACAAGGTCTTCTCCAATTCAAAGACAGAAAGGTTATCCATGAAATAAAGACCGCAGATGCACCAACGTTTCCTGACACAATTCTTTCAGAAGTTAAAATGGTAGGGAACTTTAATGGGGCAAAACCTCAGTTTACCCATCCCATGAAAGGCGAATATATTGCAACAGAAGTGATTGAACCGGGAGAAAGTCTTTGTTTTGAACTATGGGTGAGGGCTGATTTAAGAAATACTAATAACGCAGGTGTTAGAGTTGATGCACAACAAGTTAATACAACTCTAAAAATAGAAGAAGAAAGTTATTTTGACCCAACAGTAGGTAAAACTGCTTTGATGCATGATGTTGGAGACAAATTAATGCAGATTATTACAGGTGAAAAACTTAAGTTTAAAAGCAATTTCTATGGCAGAAAAGATGATTTAGGCTATGAAGAAGATGGATATTATGCTTTCACGGGATTAACTTCAGGTTTTTGGGTTAGAGGGTTCTTAGATAAGGAAATGGAGTTGAGTTTAAAAGACTTTTTAGAAACAAGTAACGCTATACATAACACAGGATATTCCATCGAGGAGAAAGATGATGAAGAATACCTGATCCTTGAAGACATGAATTACTTCTTCCAAAATGAAGTCACCATTGTTCTACCCGAACAAGTTAGTAATTTAACAAGAAAAACTGCTAGTGAACTTTATTACTCCACTTTAGAGTTTGGCTATAAAAAACCTGAAGGGGATAATTTATATGAAGAATCTTTAGGTCTTGATGAGTACAATACAAAAACAAGTTATTCAACTCCAATAACTAGAGTTGATAACAAATACGTAAAACTAAGCCCTGCGAGAGCAGATAGTTATGGTATGGAGTTCGCTAGGAGAAAACAAAAGGTAACTTTTCCTGAAGAAGATACAAGATACGATAAAACAGTATTCTTATTGGATTTAAAAGAATCTCAAACAGATGTTTTAGAGCAAAGGAAATGGGCTGATGATTTTGAAACAGCACCAATAGGTGTCTATTCGCCCGAGACTGCCACAAATTTAAGGTTAACACCAAGTAGGGTAAGTAAAAGACATGAGTGGTTTTATGGTAGTGGGCTAAAAAAGTTCCAACAAGAATCAATTACTCACTCAAATAGTGTTGGAAATAGTTATCTTGAAACAAAAAAGGTAGATGAGGATATTCTTAAAGAGAGAGGCGATGTCCTTATTTCTTCTTTAGAAAGGTCTAAATTTGCAAATGAGTGGATAGAATTTGACTATGAAGTTGACTTTTTTGTAAACCAACAAGTGTATGGTTATACAGAAATAAATGGAAAAAGCGTTCCAAATTACTTTGGAAGAGTTAAATTTATAAATGAAAAAGGATTAACCGAATATGGCTATCTATTTGAACTTAAACCTAATAAAGAGGGCAAGTGGAAACTATTAAAAGCAATATAAAATGGCACTAACATCTAAAATAACATTAACATTAAACTCAGTTCCAGCTATAGGAACTGCTTTCTCTATAACTGCCTCAGGAATATCTGTTCCTATATTTGAGACCTTCCAAGAAAAAAGGTTATTAAAGAACCAAGTTGCATTAGAGGATATAGATTTTTTCCTTTTACCCCTTGCTGATAGAATCATAGATGCTATTCAGAAAGACTCAAACACATTAGGATATTTTACAATAACTAAAGTTAGAGATACTCCAATTAATCAACCAAGCATAGAGATAAAAAGTACTAGTAGTATTGTTGAATTCTCTGTAGACCTCAATACAACTGCTGGGGCTTTAACCATTACTGCTGAGAATATAATTATTGAGCCTCTACTCGGAATCACAAATGTTGCTATATTTCCTGCTGAAATTGGAAATATCGATACAACAGTAAAAATTCAAGTTACAACAACCGAATTAGCTGATAACATCACTAGCCCAATACAAGAACTTGTAACAACAAACCCTTTTGATTTTGAATTCTCAAGAGTAGATAATATTTTAATAAGTGTAACAAATAGTGAAACGTGGTTTGCAACAAAAACTATATCAGTTCCTCAATTATTATCTGTCTATTTTGACTTAGAAACTATAATCACCCCTTCCGGGTCTACTTTTATAGTAAACAAACTACAACCGCTGAAGTTCGCTAGTTTAGTAAAAATAGAATATTCAATAGGAGATGACGAATGGGGAACATCCAATTCTTGGTCAGGTCTTGAAGCAGGCTCTTATACTTTATTGATTAGAGATAATTTAGGTAGTCAAATATCTATTCCATTTGAAATTGAAACATTTACAGATGTAAACTTTGTAGATTATGACCCGATCATAGAAATCAGTAATGCCAATGCACTTCGATTTAAAGAGAATGTTGCTTGGGATACTAATGGCATCAGTAAAAACGTAAACAACACCCTTTCTCATGAGGAGAACACGATTCTTAATAGGCGAGACTTCATCCAACGCTATCAGAAGAACGATACAGTAAGAACTCAAATAAAAAGCAACTACGACTCTATAACTGCTAAATTAATCGAATGTGGTGAGGATGTTACTGCTGGAATAGACTTGACTATTGTCCAGGCTACAGATAATATGGATATCAGAGATGTCCGAGATGGTAAAATTAAAACTTTGAGTAGTGGTATTGGGGTTTATTTTGGATCAGGTAAAACTTATGACCCCGAAACTTTATTAGAAAACGGCACTTATAATCTTCTTGAATATTTAATGGATTGGATTAATGTTGGTGACTACATAAATATAGATGGACTTGGATGGGGAAAAATAGACTCTTTAGTTCCACCTACAAAAACTTTTCAGTTTCATTATATTACCGTGAACATTGATAACACATTAAATTATGTGGATGGGCAAAGTGTAATAATAACAAGTGCTTATAATTTAGCAGATTTCAATCGTTTTGAGTTTTCATTAGACTTAAGTTCCCTAAATGGGAACTACTATGTTTTAGTTGATTGTGAGGATGCAAAAGCCGAAAACAAGCAGTTTATTTCTGAATGGATAAATGTTCAAGACATACAAGAAAAACATCATGAAATAAAATACTATAGCACAAGGAATAATGAGATTAATTACGGTACAGGAATCATTTTCACGGTTAGATTGGAGTATATGATTAATTTACAATGGAAGCCAAATTCAGAACAAGAGATTTATGTTACAGATACTAGAACTATAAACCTAGACAGTAAGGTTCGTGAGTTTTACAAGCTAAACCTAATGCCTTTACCTACCGCAATGGCACAGAAGGTTGTCTTGATACTTGCTCATAATAGACTTTTCATAGATGGAGTTAGTTATCTTTTAGAAGGAGAGGTAGAATCAAGCCCGGTAGGGGTCACAAATACATATAAAATATCGGCTAATTTAGTTAAAACAGACTATGTTTTTGATTCTAAACAATTAGGTTTAACATCTACAGAAATACTTCTTGGAAGCGGTATTCCTTTAGCATTAGATAGTTCTGCAAGAGGACTATTATTTATTGAATAAAAAATCATAAATTTACATTATGGCACAGATAGACGAGATATTAAGTATTTTAGCAGAGAGCAAAACCATCTTGGACTTGCCTACTGCGGCAAACCCATTATCAACAGATTGGGCAATTATTTGGAACAATACATCAAAAAGAGCAGAGAAGGTAAGACTTTCTAGTATATCAAGTTCTTCACCGTGGGTGTGGATAGATGGTAGTTTTGTTGATAAACATGCATCAAATTTTGATAATACGATTTTAGAAGCAAATGATATCGTCTATTTTAAACAAATAGATAATCTCGGAGACCCTTTAACTTTAATTGGTCACACTTATTTAGGTGGAGATGCTACTTTAGAAACAAGTTATGAGCAAAATCAATCAATAACAACTTAAGATATGAAAAAGTACTTATTATTAATCGCATTATTTATTACGTTTCTGTCTTTTGGACAAAATCCTTCTAAACACTCTAATGGTGTTATTTTAGGAGACCCAACAGGAACTGCATCAGACCCTGTGAACGCTAAAGCAGGTTATATTTATTGGAATGAAACATTAGGTAAATTTAGAAAGTATGATGGAACTTCATGGAGTGATTTAACTATTGCGACAACACCTAATCTTCAACAAGTTACAGATATTAGTGCTGAAACAGATAATAATATTTTAATACAACGTATTTCGACTCCTAGTATCCAAATTGATAACACGGGAACGCTTAGAAAGGCAACTTACTTATCTGAAAACATATATTTCTCAAGAGATGGTTATAATTTAGATATCAAAAGTCCATTTTTAACAAATAATCACGCTCAAGAATTCCAAGATAAAACAGGAACAATCGCTTTATTAGAGGATATTGAAGGTTCTATACCTAAACTTGGTCTTACAGGGCAGATATTAGTAAAGACAACTGACGCAGATTATGATGTTCAATGGGAGAACCCTTCTGAAACTAGTATTTCTTGGGGAGGAATTACGGGAACTTTATTAGACCAAACAGATTTACAAACAGCCTTAGATGGCAAGGGTGGTTTGGCTCTTGGAAACACTTGGACCGCTACTCAATCTTTTTCGTCAGGCATTTATCTTTCAGGTCAAAACATTACAGGATTAGCATTTGACCCTTATGATGCTACTTGGGATAATAGTAATAAAGCAGCTACCCAAAACGATATTTATGATAAGATAGAAGGTATTTCAGCCTCAGGAGATGTTTTCTTAGCAGGGAACAATTCTTTTAGTGGGTCAAATACATTTAATCCTTCAGATAATTCTACTGCCATACTTGCTATAAATAATAGCTTCAATAAGGGAGTTCAAACTATTAATAATTCAACAGGTCAAGGAGTACATTCTACCAATAATTCAACAGGCATTGGTATTTACTCATTAAATGACCAAAGTGGAGATGGTATCGTTTCTAACGGAAACCTTACTGCTACGGGATATAATTTTGTGGGGCAAAGCAATGGAGCAAACACATTTACTGTAGATAGATTAGGTAATACAATAGCCAATTCCATAGATGTAGGAGGATCAGGAACAAATGTTCTTCTAGATGATGGAACAACAACTCCTTATGCGACTGTAGATGTTTCTGTAACAGATTCACAGTTCGTTATTGGTACAGGAACAGGAATTGAGGGAACTGCATTAATAACAACGGCACAAACAGATAAAGTTGTGGATATTAAACCATCTGCGGGTTCTAATCTAAATACGCCAACAATAACTAGTGGAGCAATTCGTTTTGCCAATACATCATCGAGTGGAGAATCTCCAACTATTGCATCAAAAACGAATGATAATTTACCTGCTTTAACAATAAGAGCATTATCCACAAACGCAAACGTAAGTGGTGATTTTTACTTTGATTCTAGAGAAAATAATAATACAGATTTTGAAACATTAACAGGAACGGCTTTTGTCTTTAGTAGATTTGGTAATTCTTTATTGAATATTCGTAGAGATGGTGTTAGTACTTTTTCAGGAAGTATTTCTGCTAGTAATTTAAGCGGATCAAATACGGGTGATGAAGACCTTGATTTTGTTACAGGATTAACTAACGGAATGGTTGAAGAGAGTCCGTCAATAGTAGTAGCTTCAAATGGAGTTGATACAACCTTATCAATAGAAAAAGTTGGTGGTGGTGATATTACTGCTATATTCTCAACGGGAGAATACCTTTGGGATACAAGTCCAGCAAAATCTATTATTCTTACTGAGGGTTCAGATGCTTCTCCACAGATAAATTATATTTATTTATTAGAAAGCACTAAACTGTTAACAAAATCAACGAGTGGATTTCCA